>MDSZ01180292.1_pt1 | contig 29656 bp, 23 predicted proteins | sample 811201 | NCBI WGS metagenome assembly MDSZ01 (sample SAMN05326647, study PRJNA326480) | marine metagenome | isolation source: seawater | place: Indian Ocean: North | collected 2010 | reverse complement strand
GGATTCGGATGGAGAGTGCGACTACATTGACGAGGATGACGACGGAGACGGTTTCTTGGATGTGAACGAGCTTTCTTGCCAGACCGATCCCCTTGACAACACATCTACTCCGGTGGACACTGATTCGGATGGAGAGTGCGACTACATTGACGAGGATGATGACGGAGACGGTCTGAGTGATGAAAATGAGACGGGCCTGTACAAGACAGACCCCCTTGACGAAGATACTGACGACGATGCACTTACCGACTACCAGGAAGTGATTACATTCGGAACTTCTCCGTTTTCTTCGGATACAGACACAGATGGTCTGAGCGACTACGAAGAGGTAATAATTCATGGAACAAATCCAGTATCTGGAGATTCTGACTCGGACGGTCTTGGTGACATGGAGGAGCTAGAGATTTGGTTCTCGGACCCTCTAATCTTTGACTCAGATAATGACTCTGACTCTTTCTACCACTTCCTAGATTGCGACGACGAAGATGCCGAAGTAAATCCGGGAATGGAAGAATTGCTCAATGGAAAGGATGATGATTGCGATGGGATCGAAGACGAAGGTTTCAACGAAACTGATCAGGATGGCGATGGGCTGTCGGACTGGGAAGAGTTCCACTTGTACGGGACCAATCTGAATGACTCGGACAGCGACAAAGACGGTATTACGGACTTGGAGGAAATTGAAAGCTTTGGAAGCGACCCATTGGTGGCTGATCCGGACAATGACAGCGATGGTTGGTACTGGTTTGAGGATTGTGATGACGACGACCCCAGCTTTTCTCCGGGGGTTCAAGAGCTTCTAGATGGTTTGGACAACGACTGTGACGAACTTGTTGACGAAGACTATTTCTGGATTGACACAGATGAAGATAGTTTGACTGATTATGTAGAGTACTATACCTACTCAACCGATCCAAATAACGGAGATACGGATGGAGATGGCCTCGGAGATGGTGCTGAAATATTCGAGTATCTCTCAGACCCTCTAATTCCGGACCCTGACAATGATTCTGACTCTTTCTATCACTTCCAAGACTGTGATGACGAGGACTTCGAAAGATCTCCTGGAACGCCAGAGAAACTAGACGCGAAGGACAATGATTGCGATGGAGAAATCGATGAGGAGTTCCTTGAAATGGACTCAGACGGAGACGGGATATCAGACTTTGACGAGTATCATAATCACAGCACAGATCCCGAATCCTCTGACTCAGACGGAGACGGTATTTCGGATCTAGAAGAGATTTCTAGTGGATTATCCCACCCCAACTTTCCCGACTATGACGTAGACTTGGACGGTTTCTACGAGTTCATAGACTGCAATGACAAGGTAAGTACTACCTTTCCCGGGGCACCTGAGCAGTGGAACGGTGTAGATGATGACTGCGATGGCTCGGTGGACGAGTTCATAGACAGACTAGGCCTGGTAGGAAGTAGCGTAGAGAAGTCCAGAGGGGTCGTCTACTACTCAAATGGTCAAATTTTCGACGGACCAAGGAGCTACCAGCAGCAGCCAATATTCTGGGACTCAGCGAATGAGTCATTCAGAATCTCAATTTCAGGAATATTACCAACAGTGGGGGCTGAAATCACTTGGTCTATGGGGGAGTTTTCGCTAGAAAATAATTCAAGCATCGACAGTAAAACTGTAATTCTTTTACCTATCAACTGTGAGAATCGTACAAGCAACCTGCAAATCCAAGTCTGCGATGAGGGGGCCTCCATTCAGACGGTAACTGCTAGAGTGAAAGAGCAAGGCCACTACATGGACTTGGAGTGGGACGTAATGGTTTCTACCTGGGTGGAGCCTCAGCCGCAGGAAGGATTCGTTTCTTCGATGTCAACTCCAGCTTTGATTATGGTTGTACTCGTGTTTCTGATAGGACTAGCAGGAGGTGGCTTACTAGTAGGAAATCGATTGTCCCAGAGACGTCAGCTACAGGAAGCTCTGGATGCTTATGGAGTGACTCCTGACATGCTTGCAGTTATGCCAGAAAAAAGGGGGATTGAGCTCCCTTCTGCACCTAATCTGGAGTTGTATGGGGGCATAGGGGAGGATTCAGAGCAGAATGATGCCATCAAGAGTCCGCCCTACCAATAGACTAAACCGTATCGTGTTACTTCTAGTTGGGTTGAGAAGAATTCTAGTAATCTGGGATGCTGCCTTCATTCTCTTTGGAATATTTACTCATGAATTCCCAGACTATGTGACTAGATTGCACCAATCCTTGTGTGCCAACCAGTAGGCTTCCAATGACCGTGCCATCATCAACGTCTTTTGCATAGGGATTATGCTGTGCACCGTAGATTGTCATCAACCTGACATCTGCTCCATATTGACAATCGTCAAAACCCTGAATTGAGTACAGTGCATTAATCTCGAAGTTCTCAACTGAGCCCGAGCACTCGTTGTAATCTGCCCATTCGTACATGTTTTCGATGGCTCCAGTTTCCAATGCCTCTGGATCCACCCATGCATCAGGATTGGTGGGGACGTTGAGTACAGATGACTCGTATAGTACGACTTGGTCCAAGAAACCGTGAACTTCCATGATTGGGATTGGCGAATATTCGGAGTCATATTCCGTAATCAGGTAGAAGGACATGCAACCAACTGCAGCAAACACTTCACTAGCTTTCATTGCAAGATATTGAGACATCGCACAACCATTTGACCAACCTGTAACGTATATGCGGTTTTGATCGATCTGATGATTTTCAGAAACTAAGTCAATCATTCTAAGCAAGAATCCAATATCGTCAACATCGTTCTGTGCTGGAGAACCACAACACCATCCAGCGTTCCAAGCCTGCTCGGAAGATTGGTCTGGATCCCAGGGGTACATGGATTCTGACCCATCTGGATATACAACAATGGCCCCATACTCGTCTGCGATTTCGTCAAACTGAGTTACAGACCTTTGTAATGTCGAGGTGCCACCATATCCATGAATATCGACAATTAAGGGGACTGGCTCATCAGGATCTAACCCCTCTGGAATATGGGTTTGCCAACATCTAGGAATGTCCTCGTGTTCTATGCAGGTGTAAATACCGTCCTCGAAAAATTGAACCTCGTCCCCTGAGGGCTCTTCTACTTCAGAGCTTCCATTGTCCAATTTTAGACACCCAGAAAGGCTTGCTGAGACAAGTAGCAGTGCAGCAAACACGGCTCTTTCCATAACAGTCGAAGTGTGTTCTATAATAAAAACCATTGAATGATGATTCAGCTCTCATCCTCTTCTTCTGTGGAACCCTCTTGACCCCATTCTGCATCTGGTGTTCCTCCTGACCACTCACCGAAAACAGCGATGTCCTCTATTTCTTCGTCTTCCCTCCACGGAGGCTCTCCATCGGACCCACTGATGATTAGGCATCCCTCCTCGTCGAGTCTTCTCTTCAGGGTAGCTACTCCTCTCTTTACAGGTAGCAAATGACCTATTGGCGATCCAGAGTTTACGAAGGGATGCGTAGCAGAGCTGATCAGAAGTCCACGAATTGGAGAAGGAACGTCGTGATGAGCTCCTGGTAATTCTGGATCGGTTATTGTAGCGACTATCTCACCCTCTTCGACGAAGCTGCCGGCCGGTGCTAGAACGTCAAGCAGCCCTCCCTGGTCTGATCTAATCCAAACCGATCCCGATGCCAAAATCCTGAATCTGGGCTTACTGGGGTAACCAGGAAGCATCCTTAGGCTCCTCAGAAGGTTGATTATCCCGTACATTGCAATCTGAACAGACTCAGGATCTGCTTCGTCTGGCCCCCCTCCCTCGTAGGTAATGCATGCGATGTCATTCTCGTTTGCGACCTTCCTAAGGGATCCCTTTGGGCCAACGCTGTCTAGGATTGTCTCTATTCCGAATGACCTAGCTATTCTGTTACTGCTTGCATGTGCCAGATTTGCTCTGATCTGTGGAATGTTTGTCCTACCCTTGGCAGCAGTATGAAGGTCTACGATGTAGTCACTAGTGGACACTATGTTCTTCCAAAGTCTGTATGCAACTCTGGAAGTTGTATTGCTTTCCGGATTACCTGGAAAGGCTCTGTTTAGATCCCTGTTATCAGGGAAATCTCTCATCATCCTCCTGTAACCCGGAAGATTCACAATAGGTACTATCCTTATTGTACCTGCTAGTGAGTTTGCATCGAAAACTCTGTCTTCCCCCATGAAGTTCGGGCCACATAGGTAAGTTAGAGCCAGGGGGCCAACTAGTTCGTCGCCATGGACCGCTCCTAAGAGAGTCACAACAGGTCCCGGCCTAGAGCCATGAACTATACTAATGGGCACTGGCCATGATTCGCCGATCTCCACGTCAAGAAGATCGTAATCAAGGTGCCTAATGGTGCCGGGCTTGATTCTTTTTCTCATGAATGAGTGATTCTTGTTACCAGATTTTCTAGACCACTTGGTGGGAGTGCCACCAACCTCTCCCAGGGCCTTCTCGATCTCCTTTCGACGCCTCATTGGAATCTGATTTGCTATCTTGATTGGAGCGAATCTCCTCCTCTTTGGCCTAGGAGCAGGTTTGGACTTATGAGTATCTTCGGCGCCCGCAGAAATGGGTTTCCCGTCCTCCGTCACCATTGACCCTAGGGATTAGCGAATTAATACAATACGCAAGGTCGTTTTGGTAATGTTCAACTCCCTGTCCCTCCCAAAGAGATCCATGGAAAGAGAAGAGGAGCAGTCCGTTCAAGAGAAACACGCGCCTAGCAGTATTTGCTTTGGATGTGGTCCCGCGAACAAACAGGGCCTGAAAATCAGATCCTTCAGAACAGATAATGGTCTAGAAATGGAGTTCGATGCATCGGAGGAGCATCAGGCATTCCCGGGTATGATAAATGGTGGAATAATTGGTACCCTGCTCGACTGTCACGGAAATTGGACGGCGGCAATCGCACTAATGGACAAATCTGGAGATTCTGAGCCTCCCTGCACTGTAACCGCATCGTACAATGTCAAGTTGAGAAGACCTACTCCCTATGGAACAACCCTGCGTGTTACCGGTGTAGTTACTACCATGGAGAAAGACAGAGCCTTTGTGCGTATGTCACTATTTGCCGGGGACAAGGAATGTGCAACCGGCGAGGGGCTCTTCGTAGCGGTAAAGGAAGGGCATCCTGCCTTCCACAGATGGAGTTGAAAGTACTCGGCATCCTTTAGAACGGCCAAACCAAAGTACTTCTATGGGCGAAGAGCCAGAGGTCGAGAGAACCTGTCTCGATGATTTCGAATTCGATGAGCGTCTGAAGAAGATGCTTAGGGAGAAATGGGGGATAAGTAATCTGTTTCCACCTCAGGCATCTGCTTTACCTCACTCTATCAAAGGCAAGAACATCATGCTTGCAATTCCTACAGCAAGTGGAAAATCACTAGTTGCCCACATAACTATGGCACACAGGCTTTCAAATGATCTTTCTGGGATGAGGGGGGTCTACATCGTTCCACTAAAAGCTCTAGCTTCTGAGAAGTACAGTGAACTAGTAGAAATCTGTTCAAGCGTAAATCTGAAAGTTGGTCTGGCCATTGGGGACAGAGGTGGCGAAGCAAAACTTGTCGAAGACTCTGATGTCATCGTCTGTACTAGCGAGAAGCTCGATTCAATGTTTAGATCCAATCCGTCACTGATGGATGACATAGGAATAGTTGTTGCTGACGAGTTCCATCTTCTTCAAGATCCTAGCAGGGGGCCAACTCTTGAGATTCTTCTTTCTAGAATTAGGCATAAAAGACCAGAAGCTCAACTCATGGGGCTATCGGCCACAGTAGGCAATGCAAGGGAGATGTCTGAGTGGTTAGACGCAGAACTTATCAAATCCGATTGGAGGCCTGTAGCCCTTTACTCGGGAACACTGACAGGATTGGACTTAAGTTACTATTCAGTAGAAAGTCCAGAGGATAAGGATTTCAAACTTCCAGATCCAAAACGATTGGAAGGGGGGTCTCAAAAGAATCTTCATGCAGCTATAGACGATACCATAGGAATGGGGAAGCAGATGCTTGTTTTCGTCTCATCCAGGTCTTCGGCTCAGAAAGAAGCCAGAGAAATTTCGAAACATGTCAAATCCAAGTTGGAATCAGATGATGGAGGATTTTCTGACAAAATCACTGATAATTGGATAGCTATGGCCGAATCACTTTCTTCCAGAGAAAACAGCTCCCCCACTGTAAAGGCACTAGAAAACGCTGTAAGATGTGGAGTGGGGTTCCATCATGCAGGACTTACCTCAATTCAGAGGAAGACTATTGAAGACGGTTTTAGGTCTGGAGATCTTCTTTGCATAGTCGCGACTCCGACTCTCGCACAGGGAGTAAATCTTCCAGCAAGTAGGGTAGTGATAAGAGATACAAGAAGGTGGAGCACTGTAGCAGCAAGAAATTTGCCTCTTCCAGTGATGGAGGTAAGACAGATGCTGGGAAGAGCTGGTAGGCCAGGATTTGACGAGTTCGGAGAGTCTTTCCTAGTTTCAAAGAGTAAGCAAGAAGAGCAGGCACTAGTTGACCTGTATCTTAGAGGTAGGCCAGAAGACGTCACTTCAAAGCTAGCCAATCCAAGTGCTATGAATGCCGAGGAGGATGGCGCACTACTTACTCACATGCTTTCTATAATTGCAACAGCAGGGATTGATGATAGAGACGCAATTTCCCGTTTCCTATCGGAAACCTTCCTAGCAAGTCAGATGGACTCTGAAAATCTGGAAGCTCGAACTGACGATGTTCTAGGTTGGCTATGTACAAATGGGATGATTGAGAGAAGGGGCGAATCTGAAGAGGTTGGAAAAAGGATTATTGATAGTGATTCGAATCCTAACGAAAAAGAGGATTGGGAGGACGAAATGCCTTCTTGGGTTAGCTCTGCTTCCAATATAAGTGGGCTAGATATTGTTTCCAATGGTAATCCTCGGACAAGAAGTTTGTCACCTCGAAAGGGGCCTGCAATTTTTGGTTTCAAAAAGGCTAGTGTCTACGAGACTTCAGAATTCTCTCTTCCTGAGCCATCCACGATGACTTACGCTCCAACACCTCTGGGTTCAAGAGTCTCCAAACTTTATCTGAATCCAATATCTGGGAGGATGATCCATGACGGTCTGCGCAAGGCAATGGCTATTCTTTCTGGAGAAGATGACATAGGACAATTATCCCCATTAAGCTTGCTTCATCTGGCATCTTGCACTCCAGACTTCATTCCTCTATGGCCCAGAAAGAGTGATTTCGACCTCATCCAGTCTGCTATTCACGGAAACGAAAGAGAGCTATTGTCAGATTCCGTAGATTTAGAAGAAGAAAGAAGGATGAAGGGTGCATTAGTAGTTCAATCTTGGATGGAAGAAGAGTCCAACGAAATCATAGAAGAGAAATGGGGAATCCAGCCAGGAGATCTAAGAGGTCGAGTAGAGCTCATAGAATGGCTATTGTTCGCTATGAGGAGGATTCTATCAGAAGATGAGGAGCTCGCTAGAGTGGATCGAGTTGCCCATAAGACTCTCTTCGATTCAATAGACGAGGTTCATAGGAGGGTCAGATTTGGCTGTAAATCGGATATTCTAGGTCTTGTCACAATAAAGGGAGTTGGAAGGGTAAGGGCAAGAGAGATGGCTGATACTCTAGGTGTTTACAACGCATCTGACGTTTCATCGTTAACTGAGAAAGATCGAGGAAGACTAGCTGATCTTCGGGGATGGAGTCCTAGACTTGTGGAGAATCTAGTCGATTCGGCGAGAAGGTCTGCTAGAAATCGCTAACCATATAATTCAAGAAGGAGTCATATAATCATGGACGTGGGGTATTCAGTACCATGGTTCCCTGCATGGGGGGTGAGGTTCTCCTCACCCGTGGAGAATGTTTTCTCTGTAGTCTCCATAGTTAACCAGTGGAGGACAAGTAACAGATGGCTAATGATTTCTTTCGATTCTGCGGCTAGTGAAATCCACCTTTGGACTGCTTGGTACTCCCTCAGAGGTAACGAGGAGGCTGGATCTATGATAGCCAAGACACCTGACACGGAGTTCTTGAGGATTATTTCGGGAACTCATCAGATAAACAAGGCATTCGAGAGGGCGGGAATCTCGGAAGGAGATGAGAGTGCTTGGATAGTTATGATTCCAGACTCAAAGATTGGTGATGAGTTCGGAGATTTCTCAGTTCCTATTGACTGTTACAACGACTCTTCCGAGGAGGCGACTAAGCTTATCGAGCACCTTGGTGGTTCGTTGATAGCGAAGAGGCCTACACCCAGTACCATGGGATTAGAGAGAATCGGGTTCCCCATCGAGAGGAAGATGGATTTCTCCGAGTTGGAAGAAGCCTACCTTAGCCACATGGCTCTCTCAGATATTAGGTAGAATTGACGAATAGTCATATTGATATGCGGAACATACGAGCAGTGACCGGATAAGATGCCGAAGTTCTATGGATTCGGAAAATGCACCACATGTGGTATTCCCTGCACCTCCGGGAACTTTCTAGATTTCGAAAGGAAGAGGTACTGCACGTCATGCTGGATAGAAAATGCGAATCCCGATCATCCGGAACTGAAGGAAATAAGAGAAAAAGTTGAGGCTGCAGTTAAGGAATGGAAATGTGCCAAGTGGACAAGGGAAGAAGGCCCATTGCCAATGGGTCCAAAACCAGTTAAGAAGTGAGGTTCTGAAATGGCAAGGGGCTATGTTCCAGAAGACCTTGATGCCAAAGATTGGGATAGCCTCGAGCCTATTGTGAATGAGCTAAAGCATAGGGAGCTTAGTTGCTCTAATTGTTTGGAGGAACTAATTGCTGATGCATCGGAGCTTTCAGAGCATGTCTCGGAGGCAGGAGCTCTGTTGTACATAGCCATGACTTGTGACACTGAGAGCGAAGAGAAGAAGGGGGAGTTCATGGACTTCGTTAGCAATGTTAGGCCAAAACTTTCTGAGTTCTCGGACGCACTAAACAGAAGGATAGTGGAGCATCCTTCTGTAGAAGAGTTGCCAGATAGGTACGACTTGATGCTCAAAGGAATGAGGACTGACGTCGAAATCTTCCGGAAGGAAAACATTCCACTTGGGGTTAGGCAAACCGAGCTCGTCACGGAGGCCCAAGGCATTACTGGTAGCATGACTGTAGATTTCGATGGGGAGGAGAGGACGTTCCCACAGATGAGTAGCTATCTAGAGTCGAATGACAGGAACGAGCGTGAAGCTGCTTGGACGGCTATGACTGAAAGGAGGATGGAGGACAATGAGAGGATGTCTGAGATATTCGATGAGCTTGTGTCATTGAGGCATCAGATTGCTCAGAACGCAGGATTCGAAAGCTATACTCATTACATGTTCATGGCAATGCATCGATTTGACTATACCATCGAAGATTGCTTGGAATTCCACAACTCGGTAGAGTCAGTTTGCATGCCCATTCTTAGAGAGATCAACAAGAAGAGGATAGAGTCACTGGGACTAGGGGAAATGAGCCCTTGGGATGTTAATGAGAAGAGTGGTGCAGGTCCCGACATACAAGGTAGGGAGCCACTAAGGCCGTTTGAGAATGTAGAGGAGATGGTGGAAAATCTCTCGGAGATGTTCCATGAGATTTCAAAGGATCTTGGAGAGAAGTTCGACAAGTTGGTGGAGATGGACACTCTAGATTTGGATACCAGGAAAGGTAAGGCTCCAGGAGGTTACCAGTACTACCTCGAAAAGAGTAGGGTTCCTTTCATCTTCATGAACGCAGCTGGACTTCAAGGAGATCTAGAGACGATGATTCATGAGGCTGGGCATGCTTTCCACTCGCTATACTGTGGACATCTAGAGCTTATTGACGAGAGGGATTATCCAATCGAGTTCGCAGAAGTAGCATCAATGTCAATGGAACTTATTACACAGCCTTGGTGGGACAAGTTCTACGACAAAGAGCAAGCAGACAGAGCAAGGAGATCTCACCTAGAAGGAGTAGTTTTCCTTCTGCCATGGATAGCAACTATCGACTCATTCCAACATTGGATTTACGAGAACCCTGGGCACAGCAGGGAGGAACGTGCAGAAGTCTGGCTGTCAATTAGAGATCGATTCGGTTCAGAAATGGACTGGACTGGTTACTCCGACTTCCGGGAGGTCTCCTGGCAGCAACAAGGCCATCTATACGGGGTGCCATTCTATTACATCGAATATGGTATCGCTCAATTGGGATCCCTTCAGCTGTGGGATACTCAACTTAGAGACCCCCAGAAAGCTCTGGATGACTATGCAAACGCGATGAGGTTGGGCGGAACCAAAACCCTCCCGGATCTTTTCTCAGCTGCAGATCTCAAACTAGGTTTCGACGAAGGGCACTTCCTTTCCCTACTGGGTAATGTCGAATCAGCTCTATCTGAGCTGCCAGCTTAGTCTTCGGACCCCGAGGACCACGCTAGTCACGTAGTCCTTCGGAAGTCACGGTAAAGACTGCCTCTCCCTCAGGCAGGTTAGGGCTGTCAATCAGGCGGGCTATTCTCCGGCCCCCCTTAGACTTCCTGAGATAAAGGCGGAATGTGCTGGCGTGCGCAACGATGTGGCCACCCACTGCTCTTGTAGGGTCGCCCCACATTGCATCGGGCTTTGACTGGACCTGGTTAGTTACTAGCACTAGGGCGTTCTGGACATCAGCGACCTGCTTCAACTCCTTCATGTGACGATTCAGTTTCTGCTGCCTAGCTGCTAGCATCCCTCTTCCGATATATTCTGCACGGAAGTGGCTAGTCAGAGAATCAACAATGATCATCTTCACCTCTATACTCTTTGACATTCTCTTTATTTCGTCCACCAAGAGCATCTGGTGCGCTGAGTTGTACGCTCTAGCAACGTGAATCCTGTCCAGTGCATCGCTAGGATCGATCCCAACCGCCTCAGCCATCTGTGCGATTCTTTCGGGTCTGAATGTGTCTTCAGTATCTATGTATACTACTTCCCCATCAAATCCCCCTTCCTCTAACTTCAGAATCGTGTTTACAGCTAGCTGATGTCCTATCTGTGTCTTTCCGCTCCCGAACTCGCCGAAAACCTCGACGATGGACTGTGTCTCGAAACCTCCGCCAAGTAGCTCATCCAGAGATGATGCTCCAGAAGTCAGCTTTTGCACTCTCTTTCTTCTGTCCAAGAGTGCTGCACCACTGACGAATCCCCCGATATTTGCAAGTTTCTTAGCCCCTGCAATTATTTTCGACGAAACAGCCTCTCCTAGTTCTGCCTGTTCAGAAAGTTCAGGAGGGCTCATCACAGCTATGGCCAGGAGATCTTCAAATCCAGCTTCTCTGAGCTTCTCCGCCGTGGCTGGTCCCACGCCAGGAAGATCCTCAATAGTTGGCTCCGGGTCATCTACTTCAATTACTATCTCTTCTTCTTCCATCTTTTCACTTGCTGTTTCTTCTGTCATCCTATCACCAATATGCTACTCGTTCAAAATCGGGAGTATATGAACAAACGAAGGACCCCTCGGAATTCTATGAAAGTATTCATTGGTAGTGTTTACTTCCAGTAAGCCGTTTTTTCACTTTCACTTTTTTTTCATGGTAGCGAGTGGTGGATTTGAACCACCGGTCTCCGGGTTATGAGCCCGACGAGATAACCTGACTACTCCAACTCGCTGCCTTCCCGCTGAGGCCCCGGTTATTTGAACGCGCGGGCACAGGAAATTCCTTTTCTCGGATGGTAACAGTATTGAGATGCCTGCATTCCGACAACATCTGAGCCTACCATGAATGGTGATTTGCTAATTCAGAATGCCTCCTTGGTTTTGACTGATTGTATAGTAGATGGGGACCTGCGAGTTGTAAGGGGCTCAATCGATACCGTTGCTGAAGGGGGTGGTTTGGAAGTCCAAGACAACGAGGTTGTGATTGATGCTTCGGGATTGCATTTGCTTCCGGGTGCTATCGATCCACATGTCCATTTCAGAGATCCAGGACATCCAGAGAAGGAGGATCTGGAGAGCGGGAGTCGTGCTGCTGCTGCAGGAGGGGTGACTGGATTTCTTGACATGCCGAACAATCTTCCCAATGCCACTAATCGTTCTAATCTTGAGGAGAAGCTCTCACTGGCGCGAAAAAAGGCAGTGACTCACCACGGTTTCTTCATTGGTGCAACCAAGGACAATCTAAGTGATTTGCAAAGTGTTGAAGGCATGGAAGGAATATGTGGAATCAAGATCTTCATGGGAAGCAGTACGGGAGATCTCCTTGTTGATGATCAAAGACATCTGGAGAATATTTTCGCGAATACTGGCGGAATAATCGCAACCCATGCTGAGGATGAAGGTCGGCTCCAGAAACGTATTGCGGAGTTTGGGCATCGTACTGATATCTCTTCACATGCCGAATGTAGAGATGTTGAGTGTGCTTTTCTAGCAACTAAGAGGGCTGCTGCTCTTGCAAAGGACCACGCCCATAGGCTTCACATAGTCCATCTGACAAGCGGTAAAGAAGCAGATTGGATGAAGAAGAACAAAGGTGACCTGATAACAACTGAAGTGTGTACTCAGCATCTTACTTTCGATCATAACGATGTTGAAGAGAGGGGGGAGAGAGTTCTGATGAATCCTCCGATTCGCTACACAGAAGACCGGGAGACTCTGTGGAAGCGATTGAAAGATGGAACCATAGATTGTGTTGTTACAGACCATGCACCTCATACATTAGAGTCCAAATCTGTGGGATTCCCCAATGCACCGGCAGGAATGCCCGGTGTGGAGACCTCCCTTCCCCTAATGCTAACTCACGCGATGGATGGAAGATGCAGCGTAACCGATGTAGCAAAATGGATGTGCTCAGGTCCGGCAAAGGTCTACGGGATTCAGAAAAAGGGATCTTTGATAGAGGGATATGATGGAGATTTGGCACTAGTTGATTTGGATACTCGCAGAACGATAACTGATGAGGATACGTGGACTAGGGTGGGATGGACACCTTACTCGGGAATGGAGCTTACTGGTTGGCCAATGTACACAATAGTAGATGGAAATGTTGTGCATAAGCGTGAGGTTGGGGGATCTCTTAGAGGACTCTCATTAGCTCCAGCTGGATCAGTAGGCAGAGCCATGAAGTTTCAAGGGTAGCCCTATCCTTCACTTCATGAGTTCGAGCCTGAAGAGCAGTTACAGCTCCTTGGCCTCTTCTTCAGCAGAGTCCCCTTCCACATCCCCCACGTAGTAGTACTGCTGAGGTTCGTTGCCGGGAAGCTCCAACTCTACCATAATCTGGAGATCTTCTATTCTGTGAACAGTCGCTCCTCCTGATGAGAATGCATAGACGTAGTCCCCCATGAAGACTGATCTCCTGATGCTGGTCGAACCGGACCACCAAGTTGAGAGTCCCTCCTCGTTGTAGAATCCGGAATGCTCCACGTCACCGTGATTACTGAGTGTCCCATTTTGGGTGTCTACGTTGATAATTTTGAGCATAGACACGTATTGGTATCCCGAGTATGAATACACTCTCCCATCGACTTCTATCTGGTCGTATACATACCTGTGAGTAGAAAGAGGTACTGCGAGCAGCGAGTCAGGAGCCCAATATGTGAATGCCTTATGCTCGTAGGTAGCCTCCGAGTATGACCACGACCATCCGCATGTCATAATTTCCAAGCAGCTCTCATCTGTGTATGCAGGAGTAAGTGGAATGGTGTCCAATAGGGTTGGTCTGCTTGTGTCACTAACATCGAATAGCGATACCTGAGTAATGGACCAGTCGAGGCCCAATCCATCCTGTCCTCCTGCGATCCCTATTGTAAGGAGGTTGTTTTCATCGACTGGGTGAATATATGTTGACACCCCGGGGACGTGCAGCTCGCCTAGGATCTTTGGATCATAGGGGTCCGATAGATCTAGGACCCAAAGAGGATCTATATTCATGAAAGTAACAAGATAGCCCCTATCACCAACAAAACGCGCGCTCCAAATCGTCTCACCCTCTGCAATACCACCAATGAATCCGGTTTGAGTCAAATTGCCCTCACCGTCGTCCATAAGGATTGAGACTTGGTTTGAGGGACCTGCCCAGACCATTTCTCCGTTCTCATCTGTCTCGGCTATACGCCACCACATTCCCCAGTTGTCAAGAGTGGATGCGATTCTGATTGCTCCCTCGTACTCACTTATTGAGAACTGATTGTTCACAGTTCCATCTATTCGGCCGGAAGCTGTGTACGTGGTGTGTTTGGGATCACTAATGTCGAAAGAGTGAATGTTTGTCGCATGCTCCCAGTCAGAGTTTCTCCAGAACCACCACCAGTCGTTGGCTGGCTCGGCCAAGACTAGAGTATCCTTGGAGGAGTAGACGTGCGCCCATGATGATGTGATGTGGTCAACCTCGAGCGAAACCTCCTCGCTGAGCATTTGGATTGTCATAATAGTCGTGAGGCCTCTACCTGCACTGTCGGAACTGGCTGAGAACTCAGTACACTTCTCGTAAGTTAGGGGATGCTGAAAAATCCCGTTGTCAGTCATTTCATAGATATGTGGAACGAAATCCTCCAGAGTAAGCTCTGATATAGCATGCTTGTTGGCTATAATGGTCTGATTCATTGACTCGTTCCAAGTGTCCATCCTCTTGTTCAAATCATCCTCTGACCAATAACTCTCTGGAACTGACACATATTGGCTGATTCCGTCAAAGTATGTCCAAAGATGGGTCACAGACCTGACGGTTCCTTCGACCATCCTAGCAGTGTGATAGTTCCCTTCTATATACAGCTCCTTCTCAACGAAGGGAGATGTACGGTCTGAAATGTCGACAACTGTGTACTTCACCAGGTTTTGGACCCTAGTGTGCGTGTATGTGTATGTGACACCGCTGCTCGAAGTGGTTTCAGTAATCTCCTCGGACATTAGCTCCCTAAGATCGCTGTCATGAGGGAGAGACCAGAAGTAGATTGAAGAGGAGATGACTAGTCGATCGCCGTCTATCATCATCTGAGTTGGATTACCCTCTATTGTCAGGTTGGACTCTAGTGTCAGGTTTCCGAACTCTGGGACACCCATTATCAGTAGAAGTTGCCCGTTTAGCATGTAAACGTAATATCCATCTGTCTTCAGGAAGTCGGCCTCGTCAACCCCTGATTCCTGATTGTTGGTACCTGAAAACTCGCCCTCCCTGGAGGAGTCAGAACTATCTTCGGAAGGAGAGAAATCAGATTCTTGTCCATTCGCTCCTGAGTCCATCTCAACTGCTGCTTCTTCCATGAATGCCATATCATCGGCAATACGTAACCATGGGTCTGAAATCCAGTGCCAATAGCTCTGTTGATCGAGGTTTACCATCATCTCTTCGTATACTGCCTGCTGGAGATCGGCAAGTAGTGAGTCGCAAGCATCGTAGGTCTGAAGGTTTGGAGAAGAGCGAGTTCTCTCCGGGAGCTCAAGTTGGGGATAATCTCCCTCTAGAACATCAATCGTGTTGTCTATAGCTTGCGATACATCGTCCAATGCACCAATGCACCCTGAATTGAGGACCAGAACCATCATCAGGATTGGATGCCAGGTTTTCTCCATAATCCTGCCCTCGTTTGTTTTCTTTTGAACTTAGCAGTTTCCTTGACAACACCGAATCAGAAATTCGGAACACTAGGGTGATTGGGAGGGATCTCATGACTCACATAATTCGGAGCGCTCTCGTCTGATTCCTCCTCTTCTTCCCTCGTCGTTTCAACGTCACCAGAGTGGTCACTGGTGACGAGGCATCTTGTGCCAGCCAAGAATATCAAGGCGGCAACCTGCATGTCCAGTGTTTGGTCCATGAAGACTAATCATCGTCATCTGTAATTTAAACGAATTGGCTGCGTGCTTCACGTGATTCCAATTTTGGTGCGAACACCGGGAGTTGAACCCGGGTTAGCAGGTTGGGAACCTGCTGTCATAACCACTAGACCATGTCCGCAGAGGTACTGGGAGCAGGTGCTGGTAATTGAGCGGCTCGGTAATTCTGAGTTGTTGTTTTCTACACTCTTCTTCTTAGTGACTCCATTGCAGAGTCTGCCCTTCCTATGGCGTCTAGGCAATTCTCCATTCTTCCTTCAGAAAGTGCCTCTTCTGCCATTGCTAGAGCCCTTTCAGCAGAGGATCTTTCAGTAGATTCGGGCCCAATTCCAGAAGATTCCAGCCTTTTCCTAAGAATCTTCCAGTCCTCGTTCAGGAAGTCCAGCATCTCCCTTGTCTCTAGTATCTGTTTGTTCAGTGAGTCTAGTTCAGAAGTTAGAGATGCCAAGGACTCGGATGCTTCTAGCCAGCTACTGGATTTAGCCATGAGCTCTATCTCGTCGAGTCTTTCCAGCCAAGGAGACCCTTTTCCTCCAGAAGGAATCCTCTCCTCTATTGTCTTCCTCTGCCTCAGAGCCCTGAGGACATTGGACTGGGCCTCGCTCTCGCTTCTGATAGATCTTGATACGCCCTCAGCGAGACCTATTGCCAAGGATGGGTTTCCAGACTTAATGGCCTCCTTGGCCTCTATTATCCTATCTTTTGCGCCTTTCAGAGACTCAGATTGGGAGGAAGAGAGTGATTTCTCGGCATCCTCAATTGATTTATTTGCCCTAGACAAAAGCTCACCGACATCTCCCATTTGATTGGGGATCTCCGAAACAATCGATAGCGCATACTCAGGATCCTCTTCTTCCATAGCTTTGTTGGCGGCTTTGAGAGTTTCTCGTAGCCCTTCAACTAGATGTCCTTCTCCCGATCCGACTGCCTTTTCTGCCTCGGAAATTGCATGCCTTGCAGAAGCCCAGTGTTTCTGCAAAGTAATTGCTCTTTCCTTGGCTTCTCTGAACTTCTGTTCCGCTCTCCTAAGTGACCCATTTCCTAACTCTTCAACACCCATTTCGAAAAGTCTTCTAGACTCACCAGAAAAACCGGTAACCTCCTCTGAGTTGACAACGGAGGCTTCAGACTGTTTCCTAATCTCGGACAGATCCTTAACAAATGAAAGAATTCTATCTGCCTCCCACTCAGCATCCCTCACCAACTGCATCCCTTTCTCTGGGTTCTTCCTGCCCTCTTCTCGGGCTGTCTTTAGAAGAGAGCTTGGCTGCTGCATCAGGTTGTTGTCAGACTGAGCTTGGAGTATCCTCCTTTCCGTCTTCTTCAGTTGTTCGTAGAATTCTTTCCTCGCTTTTTCCAATCCATCCTTGGCCAAAAGAGGAGGTATGGCAGTAATGACCGCAGCAAAAGAGACAATGATCCAAGATCCGAGGCCTGCATTGACTGCCACCACTGGAATGGCCAATCCGAAACCGGCTAAGGTGCTGAGTCCTCTCCACCTTCTTGAGTTAGCTTCAAACTTTAGCAGAATCATGGAAAGGTAAAGTAAAACAAATGCGACTATAACTAGGACAATAACAGCAACTAGGTCTGCTCCATTGCTCCTGTTTACTTCTGCGAAAGCCAAAAGTGGCGGCCAGAAAATGCAGGATGCAGTAGAGATCCTGGTTCTCTCGACCGGCCCGAAATCGACCAAATCTGGGATTAGGAGGGCCGAGGAGAAAAGAATCAGTACCGGTCCGAATCTGAACAGAAGACTGGAGACGCTTCCCAATGACTCGAATAGCCACCAAGCTCCTATTGCTATCAATGCCATTTGCATGAATAATGAGGCTCTCTCAATCCTAACTCGCTGCGAAGCAATGCCGCGATCTGGATAGTCGGGGAGCATCACCATGTCATCTGAGGAACCAGAGGGGGTCAATATGTATGCGGTTTTATGGGCTAAGCCAAGTCGATTAGCCCTAATCCCCTGGTCTGGTGAAGAAGAATGCAAATGCCATAACCAAGAGAGCAGCAATAATCACTATGATTTCTTTTCTGGAGTCCTCGTTATCACTGGGTAGGGAGAGCTGAATTGGTATTTCTCCATTGGTCCCTGCCGAATTACTGTCCCATTGTAACGAGAGATTCTGAATGTTATCGTCAATTATCTCAAACTGTAGCTCTACCGTGCCTAGTGCAGGTCCCGATTCAAGTGAGGTAGAAGTTGTCTGCTCGGTCCACCTTCCACATATCTCCGAAAGGCAGACTCTGACAAATGCTTCATCCAAACCCTCATTCTGATAGATCACTGTCAGAGTTGCAGTATCCCCAATCTCTGCTTCCTCTGAAAAATAGGCCTCCAAGATTCTAATGTGAGCCCCACTCTTTGGGAGAATCACAATGGGTATTACCTCCTCTACAGAGTTACCCTTCGAGTCTGTGGAGTTTACAATAACCTCATGGTAACCCTGGGGAAACATGGGAAGGGAGATGAATTCTGCTTCCGTCCAATTCGCCTCAAAAATCAGTAAATCTGGGAGTTCATGAGAGGTAGAGCTTCCATCTGCCCAGACAGACCAAATTACATTGTTTATATCATCTAGGTCATCGAATGAGTGTGAAAGATCCAGAACCAGTTCGTCCCCCTCATGGGCCTCATCTAGATCAATCTCAAGGTCGTTCGATAGCAGTCTGGGAATCACTGTAGGGGGGTTTGCATCCAGAACCCTGACTGTCCAGTTTTTTGTGACTGAGTTACCGGCATCATCGATTACCAGAAGAAGAACAGAAATCTCAGTAGGGTTTCTCGAAAGATGTCTTTCGTACAACCCCAGATGAGCTCCATTTACTTCAAATCCCTGATTTGCGGTGAAATGAAACATTTCCTGGGAGGTCCCAGTCTGCCTCCAACCATTTGAGATGTTTGTGTGCATCTCCAGTGAGACGGGTAATCCAGAGTCATCTGATCCGTTAATATGGAATTCTAACTCGGTCCCCGATGGAACCTCGATTGTCTCCTGTTCTGTATCGAAACTAGTCTGTTGGGAGCTGAAAATTGATCCGGACCATGTTGGCATGATTCCATCGACGACCGAATTATCGTTCCAATACGACACCTCACCGTGGAAGTCTGTGCAAGATGAGTTTACACTGAGAAGATCCCCATGAGAAAAACCCAACAAAGAAGGGGTAATCTCAAGCCATGAGTTTTGATGGCTGAGCACAACTTCATCCCCACTGGATACCTCCCATTGGATGATAGGAGAATCAAGCTCACTATCTGTACAAGTAGAAGAGAAGGATAAGGTTCCATCTAGAGAGCTAGTTGAAGAAGAGGGGTACTTGGAAGATGAAATTCTCGGCGGTTCGTTCTCAGCTAAAGTAATCCTGATGTCGGAAGCAACCGGTGCCTTTGATCGATCTACTACGAATATATTCGGATTTCCGGAAATTATATCTGACATTGGACTGAATCTGAACTCCCAACCCTCTGGGAGTCCTATCCATACTGGGATTTCCTCGATTATCGCTCCCACTCTGGGAAGATCGATGAGTCTCAGAACCCTTCCATCTGAAACACCCGACATGTTCGCGGACTCTATCCATCCCCAAGATCCCTCTGTGCGGTTCACGGGCCCGACATCAGGTGGCATTACTGTAATCTGTATCGCCTCCGATGCCTGCATTGGCGTATAGTCGAAGATACAGCATCCCGCAGAGGATGAGTTGGTCCAATTTCTTGCGGATCGTACCAAACTTGCGAATTGTTCCACTTCTGCTGAGTCTAGCCAACCATCTGAGTTGCCCAAACCAAAATCGATTTGTTTCAATAGCCCCAAAGATCTGTTTTCAAGAAGTTCGGTCCCATAACTCTCCATTACAGAAATCTCTGCGAACCATGTTGCATTAATCTGAGAGCTTTTGGAGATGGGTCCGCTGAAATTTAGGAAAGAGCTTCCACTGATCGGCAATTCATCCCACGAAGGCGGATTGGTTAGGTCAGAGTTGTTTGGGGGTTTTTCTGATTCAAGGGTCTCAGTATTAGAGACCCTTACTGAAGTAGAAATCAGAAGAACGGAGAAAATAATCGCTACTAGGATTCTATTGCAAGAATGTGATGACAAGATTCCCACCGTTATTTTTCAATGTATTAACTTAGATCCAGAAAAATCTACTGAAATTGGAAGAACCTTGTTTTCTGGGGGAATTTCATTGTACATCTTTTCTCTTAATCCGGTCTCTCCGTAAACTAAGAAGAAGCCTCCTGATCCTGCTCCGAGCAGCTTTGCTCCCTTTGCTCCCATAGACATAATGCTGCTATACAATCCATCAATCGTGGGATTGCTGACCTTTGGAGATGTTCCCTTCTTTGAGAGCCATGCTTCATTCAAGAGCAAGCCCAGAGAATCCAGATCGCCCGCCTCGACCATTTTAGCGGCTATGTCCGCGTGGGCTCTAATTTCCTTGAGCTTTGTATTCTTTTCTTCTTGGTTTTGTGAAGAGGGGCTCAGAACCTTACTAGCGCTTCTGGTCATCCCCGTGTAAACAAGACTGAATTTTCTGGAAATCTCATCTGTTAGTTTGTCATCTATTGCGAAAGGCTCTACATCAACCCCTTCGGATCCAAAACTAATCGAGTTGACTCCTCCGAAAGACGCAGCGTACTGGTCCTGCCTGCCTATTGGTGCTCCGAGGATGTCTATCTCAATTCTACATGCCTCCTCTGCAAGCTGGTCCTTTGAAGGCCTCCTACCCTGAAGATTATGCATTGCATTGAGAAGGCCCACAGTCACAGATGAAGAAGACCCCAGTCCGGTTCCCTTTCCAGGAATATCTGCAATTGTTGTAATCTCTACTCCTGATTCGACACCGGTTAGACGCATTGCTTCTCTAACCAATGCATGCTGAATTTCCTGGATTGACGTTACATTCTCAATCGATGAGTAAGATACTCTGATGCTGTCGTCAAACCTCTGGTTTAGCGTTACGTACACGTACTTGTCGATTGCAATAGAGACGACTCGACCCCCTTCGGCGTTGTTTATTGCGAATTCGTCTAGATCTGTGCCTCCTCCACAAAAGGAAACTCTCAGTGGGGTTCGGCTGATTATCATCGGACTCTGGGGGCATAATGTCACTCATCAAGACGCCGGTGAGGGGGATTTGATCCGATTCGCCAATGACAAGGCATATGAGAGGGTCGCTTCCGGGAGGGGAAGAGAGACATGGGCAACCTAGTGACAATGGACGACCTAACGAACGAAGAGATCGTCACTGTACTAGATGATGCCGAGCGACTCCTACCCGTGGCCCGAGGTGATTTGCATCTTCCACTCCTACAAGGTAAGGTTCTTGCAAACATGTTCTTCGAGAACTCAACAAGGACAAGGATGTCATTCGAGACGGCAATGAAGAGATTAGGTGGATCGGTACTAAACTTCAGCTCTATTGGGACATCCGTGGCGAAGGGGGAGACCCTCTACGACACCATGCAGATGATTGATGGTTACGCAGATGTTGCAGCGATTAGGCATCCAAGGCAAGGAGCTGCCCAGTACAGCTCCGATTCAGTCGGTATTCCAATCCTTAATGCAGGAGACGGAGCAGGAAACCATCCTACTCAAACAATGCTTGACTTATTCACCATTAGGAAGGAGCATGGTTCTCTAGAGGGCCTCAATGTAGTGCTAGTTGGAGACCTTAGATATGGCAGGACAGTTCACAGCCTTTCTCATGCTCTAGTTAGATTCGGTGCCAGTCTCACCCTAGTCTCACCTTCAAGCCTAATGATGCCTGATGAGATTGTCTCTGACCTTAAATCAGGCGGATCAGAGATTAAGCAAACCGAGTCTCTTCAAGACCAGATTCCAGAAGCTGACGTAATATACATGACCAGGATTCAGAAGGAAAGATTTCCGGACGATGACGAGTATTCGAAGGTCGCGGGCATATACAAGATGGTGGCTGCTGACCTTTCAGGAGCTAAGAAGGGCATGATAATCATGCATCCACTGCCAAGAGTAGATGAGATTGAGCCCGGAGTGGACTCAACGGACCATGCAAAATACTTCGAGCAGGCCTTCAATGGAGTTCCAACCAGAATGGCCCTTCTTTGCAGGAGTCTGGGGATAAAAGTCCCGGAGAAGGTGAAATAATGTCAGAAATGCGTAGGGTCACTGCGATTCGGAATGGTACAGTGGTTGATCACATTCCATCTGGTCGAGCAATGCAGGTAATCAGGATTCTAGGAATCGATATAGAAAGAGCAACCCCTGTTTCTCTAGTGATGAACGTTCCCAGTGATAAGCTCGGAAGGAAGGACGTTCTCAAGATTGAGGATAGGGAGCTAAGCCATGAGGAGCTAGATAGGCTAGCACTAATCGCCCCCCGTGCAAGTATTGCGATAATCAGGAACCACGCTGTAGCCGAGAAGATGAAAGTGGAGTTGACTGAAGATCTTGTGGGCATTGCAAAGTGCTCATTCTCCAACTGCATTACCAAAAACGACAGAGAGCCCCTACCTCAGAGAATGAGGGTAGTGAATCATGACCCACTGGAAGTAAGGTGCTACTACTGTGGAAAGGGACAGGACATAGATGAGCTAATCGATAATATTCTCTAAAATCAGGAGGCTTCAGAGAGCCAATCCCTCATTGTACAGGACTGGCAAACATTCCTACTAGTGATTTCCCCACACTCTAAGCAGTTGTTTACATCTTGCTTGGCATTTGGGTTTGCCTCTCTGTGGAGGGTCCTTATTTGATCCAAAGAGTGAAGCAGGCCGTGTCGGGCACCGGGGGTCTGAAGCTCAAGGCTCGCTACTACAGATCTACTCTGTTGACGCATTGCCCCTCTGGCATGAGGGCACTCCCCATGATGAATGGGGAGGCTATTATGCATCGCGAAGGCATGAATCTCCTGTTCAGGAATCCATCTTAGTGGTACTATTCTTGGTACTATCCCCTCGATAGGGGACTGGGTATGTGGTGCTAGCCTAACTGATCTCTCAATCTCGCCCTTCTGCAGGTTCATGAGGACTGACTGGGCCATGTCATCTAGGTTATGACCTAATGCCATGACATCTGCGTCGAGGCTTTCTGCCATTGAGTTGAGGCTCTGTCTTCGAAAAACACCGCAGTAGGAGCAGGGCATTAGTCCGTTGGCCTCTGTGTGCCTCTCGCCTATCGAGGGCATCATCTGAACCACATCATCCATCCTCGAATATCCCATCTCCTCGTAGCTCATCGATTCGAATCTGACACCGAGGGATTCTGCTAGTTCCCTCGCGTAACCCATTGATGGCCCTCGATATCCATCAATTCCCTCGTCTACACAACCTGCTATGATCTCGACGTCCCTGCGACTTCCAATAATTTCAACCATCATTGAAAGGAGCACAGCAGAGTCCTTTCCTCCTGATATAGCAACAAGTATTCTGAAGGGAGAGCCATCATCTCTCGAAGCGTCCTTGGGGAGGTCCAACTGTAGCCTAAGCTCTCTAGAGGTCCTCTTCCTGATTGAAGAAGATAAGTGCCTTCCACAGAGGTGTTGTCCGCTGTATGCCTGATGAACTATGGCATCAGAGCGGCATCTACTACAGCTCTGAACCTCTAATGGGCCTTCCATGACATGGCGTCAAGCACAACATGCTTGAACCCATCCTCCGATGAATTGATGGACGAATCCCGAATCGTCGAATCATGAGTGGTTCTGAAGCTCTGCCAAACAGAACTGGGGTAGGATCTAGAATTTTCTCACCATGGCCTGACAGGATTGCACTTTTTTCTCTTGCTATCGGTGGAGTATATACGGCTCCCGAAATTTCTCTTTTGCTAGAGGGTTGGTTTGGAGAATGGTCCATGACAGCTACGGGATGTGGTCTGGTAGTAATCGTTCCCCTAATCGCTACGTCTATAGGAAAAATGTACGTCAGGATAAGAGCGTGATTAAGAACGAATTCTAGCGATTCCGGATTCGATGTATCCAGATACAGTCTGCCAGGGAACTAGGAACCTTAATCCGGCCACTGCCATAATGAAAAGACCTGCAGATATTACCTTCCCGTACGTCATCTGTAGCTCCAGAGACTCTCTGACTTGGCCAGTCCATTGCGTACCCTCTAGTATTCCAACTATGGAAACCATCAGATCATCGAAGGCGAGTGCAAGAGCAGTGGTAATCGCAACTAGTGCAATCACGACACCCAATTGCAACAAGTGGGAGTTCACTACATTGTTGAACTGCCTAACGAACTCGGAGTCCTTCTTTGACTCCTCTGGAAGAGAGGCGGCATACTCCATGTGGCCAATAACTGCAGTCCCTGATTCAAGAAAGAGAAGGATCAATAAAGCGATTCCCAAAAGAGACCATGCCAAGGGGGAGACCAGGCCCCAGAACATTGTTCCCTCCCCAATCTGAGTGGGGATCGCATTCAGCCCTACGTCGACTTCGGACATTATTGGCTCGAATGTCAAAATTGAATGGAATGCAATTATCACTATGTAGTATCCAACTGCCCATGTTATGGCCCTCTTTGAAAGTCCCCAAATTCCGACTAGACCTGCCAGAATAGGAGCAAAAACTACACCAAGGAATATCAACTCGGCGACTAAGGCCATTGGAGAGAATAGTTCTCCAATGTGATTCAGAGAGCTGCTACTGTTCCAGGGGAAGTGGAAACCACTGCTGATTGTGGCCATGATCCATGAGAAAATGAATGGTATGATTGCCCATGCACCGAATGCAACTGCAATTCCCTGTTTGATTCTAGTCTGTATCTCGAATGATGAGGCCCAGAACCTGTCAATTGCCACTACTGCTGCGGTGCACATCAAAAGAGGGCCAATTAGGGACATTGTACCTGTCTGATTTACTCCTAAAAGAAAGTCAGGGATTAGCAATCCCCCTCTGCTGTCTAGCCACATTAGGCCTCTTGTGTGCTCGTAAGATGGGCACCAGGCATCTTGGTTGTGATCAATAATGAACTGGTCGCTACAGGGCCCGTAAATCTCACTCATCCTCTTTAATAAAAGGAGAAGGGACCCTGTTGAGATGATTTGCAGAACTATAATCTGCCACTTTCTCCTCAATGCAGGAATGTGGAGTGTCTCAGACTTTTCACTATTCTTTTTCCCGAGTTCCAATATATCACCCTCTTGATTGAAGCAACGCCTGTGAAAGTTCCACGTCTGGCATCCAATCGATTACTTTTGCTCCAAAACCAGAAACGGCGGTAAGCCTGTTCTGCCTTTCTAGCTTCAGTACCTCGTAAGCCATTCTAGGAATCCTGCTAACCAGTCTCTCAAGGTCTACACTACTCGGAGAAAGTACAATCACCTCATGACCATTTCCTGAGAGGTTTCTGATTGCTGGAAGTGTTGTTCCGTCCCCCTCAAGACTGCTGATTATGAAAACTGGTGATCCTCTGCTTATCCTGGGGGCAAGGGCGTTTGTAACTGCCTGAAGTGGCATTGATCCAGATGGGGAGACTGATGCAAGGCGGCTGAGAATCTTGTACTGCTGCTTGTCTCCTGTATCCGCGGGCAGGAACTCCATTCTGCTTCCGTAAGTTACCATGGCAACTGAGTCCTTCCTCTTGAGAAAGTGGCTTCCAATCGAGGCTGCAGCAGAAGCACCCATCTCCAACGAGTTCTTGAGTACTGTACCTATTCTACTGACTTCTCTGGTATCTAGAATCACGAATACGTCGGTAACGGCGTCCCTAGTCTTCTGGTTTACCATCAAATCGCCAGTTCGGGCAAAGGCCTTCCAGTTGATTGATCGTAGAGAGTCAGTAGAGAGGTACTCCCTGAGAGAGTAAAATTCCATTCCGGGCCCTGGTGTTCTGAGTGTTGTTGCACCAGTGTACATCTTTGGTACATCCGCTCTTAGCATCGCATCCTCGACATCTCTAACCTGGGGGAAAACTGTGATGTCACAAATATCCTCAATCATGGACTCGTTAACAAAAAGACCGAAGGCGTTCTTGTATCTTACAGAAATGGGCCCAACAGAGTAGTGCCCACGTAACGGACATCTCAGCATGTAATCAAGTTTGGTAGACTGCCCTGGTCCCAGATTCATCCTCATCTGGTTAATTCCCCTGCGGATCTTCATCTCGTGAGGAACGTTGTCAAAAAGTTCAATTTGCTGGGTTCTTCTGTAGGAATTGTTAGATATAGTGATCGATACTTCAATTAGATCTCCCTTGTAGACATTAGAATGGGGGACATATCGGGAAATTTCCAATTCTGAGTGTCCAGAAATCCATGCGCTAATCGATATGAATGAGATGAAGGTAAGCCCTATTATCATCATCTGGAAGTTGGAAATCATCATCCCTACCAGAATAAGGCTGATTCCTCCTGCCAACATTATTGCAGCCTTCCTAGTCCACATTTCCAGAAACACCTCCTCCAGATTCTCCCCACTGTTTGATTCTCCTGACGATTCCGACAAGTTCGTCGGGCCTGTAGTTCCTCTCCTCGAAAATGAATCTTACAAGTACTGGATCGCGAATCATTCCCTGTAACTCAGCGGCTGGCATCGAGTCGAATTCCTCCCTAGTAAGGGCGTTGATATTCCTTACCCTAGTTAGTAGGACCTGCCGAATCTTCTCGGGTCTCTGGTAGTACTTGTACCTCTCAGCATCTCCGAAACCATAGTACACCACTCTGAAAACATGTCTCCAGTCCTCCGGATCCTCCTTCCTAATCAATACAGCTTCTAGGAAAACGAAGAGGACAAGGAACAGTATTAGCATTGCCATCCAGTCGTTTGTGAAGTAGATTAGGAGATAATAAAGCAGATTATATGTGTCTCCAAAAATCGTAGGTTGCTGATGCCTGCTCTCGTCGAAAATTACAAGCGCGTTTTCACTTGGTAAGGTTCCGTTGTCATTGATGATGAGGGCTTCAGCGACTATGTCCAGAATCCACTTTCTATTGTCGTTTTCGGGAACTAGTCCTAGGTACTTTGACTCAAACTCTGGATCGTATAGTGAGTTGATAAGTACTGATCCATCAGAGATAAAGTGGACTCTTCCGGAGTCGTATCCTCGGCAGAGTATAGTTTCGCAGTATCTCACATATACCGGATAAGGGCCCTGTTCGTCCCCGATGATTCCGAATGCTGCATAGTTTCCGACGGTGTAGTTTCCATCGTCGTTATTGTCCAGCCATGAGTCTTGGGTAGTTTTCGCAATCACATACCTACGCTCTGCTGGGTTGTATGCACTGGTCTTTTCAAAGGCCGATGGAGTATTAGTTAGAATATTGTAATCTTGGGACCAGTCCCATCTAGGCTTGTTTGTAGATTGGTCATTACCCAGGAACCTGTGAGAGCAAAGTCCAGAGGAAGATGCTGTAACAAAATTAGCACCTATTTCGGGATTGGTGGGGTCATTGTCAAGGACGTCAACAACACCGTCCTCATCAAGATCTCTTAGGCAAGGGTTGACCTTTGTCTGCATTCCTTGGGCTGCTGTGAAATTGAAAGCTGAGGTTGTGTTCACCCAGACGAAGTCGGATCCAAGATCGCCGTCATAGCTGTAGTCTGAATAGAGCCTGTGGTTTGTGTATTCTAGTCCGAACTCTGCTGCTAGATTACTGGAGTAGCCGAAGTCATCCATCAGAATTACCGTTCCTCCCCTCCCTACGAACTCTCGGATTGCTCCAATTTCTGAGGATGTGTAACCGTCTCCCTCGGAGAACTGAATTATATCATCGTCTCCTGTGAATCTAGGGAGAGAGATAGTATCCCTTTCTACACCTGAGATAACGAATACTGTTTCCTCTGGATGATCTAAATCACTTAGGAGAAGCGGACTGGAAACTAGAGCTGTCGTATCAACTCCCATGTCATTTAATTCTCCTCGGAAAGACCCTAAATCATTCCATTCCTCTCCATAGGCTGATTGCTGAGTTTGGCCACTGACTACGTATTTCATTGCAATTGATGTAATCAGAATTAGGAGAAGAGCCCAGAAGGAAACCTGGAGGGCGACCCTCCTGTTTCTTCGAGATTTGACCATAGTTGTCACCCGATTCCAATCAATCATTCCGGTTACCTCACTAGTCCTACGAGCGATTCAGCCCGAAGTTCGTTTTATGACCGTTATGTGACCTTGAACGGAGCTTGCATCTAACTATCTCGAGAGTTCAACGACGGATCCAACACTTGCTACTTCCTCAACAGGGATCGATAGTAGTCCTTCTGTTGTGGCCCAAGGGAGTTCCTTTGGATCAATTCCTGATTCAGCAACAACAAGAATTGCCACAATGTTTCCGGTGCTCAAGTCCACGACGAAGTCTGCAAGATGGCCTAGAAGGTCTCCTGCAGAATCGACAACCTTTCTTGTCAAAATCTCCTTTCCGAACGTTGTCTTCATGAAATTCCTCAAATCAACTCAATGCCGGTCAGACCTGATGATGACCTTCTAACGGACTCGAGACCGCTAGTAAGGGACTCCTCCATCTTTGAATAATAATCCAACATCTCTTCGGTTACTGTGGGCCTTACCATCTCAATCGCCTTTTCGAAATGTTTCTTTGAAACTGTTTTCTTCCCATCTCTCATTGAAATCAAAGCAGCTTCCCTACATACTGCCTCTATGTCTGCTCCGGTGAAATGCTCCATAGTTCCAGCTAGGTCTTCTATCTTGAACTTCCCTAGGGGCATCTTCTCAGAATGAATCTTTAGTATCTCTGAGCGCGATTCCTTATCCGGAGGAGGGATGTGAAGGACTCTCTCGAACCTTCCGCTTCTCATCAGAGCTGGATCGATCATTTCGGGCCTATTTGTTGCTGCAACTACGATTACTCCTTCCATTCCCTCTACTCCGTCTAGGCTGCTAAGAAGTTGGTTGACAACCCTGTTCATCACGTCGGAGCCTTCTCCTGAATGTCCTCTTCTCATTCCGGCAATACTCTCGAACTCATCCAAGAACACTATGGAGGGGCTAGATTGCTTTGCTTTCTTGAAGACCTCTCTGACAGCCTTTTCTGACTCACCTACCCATTTCGAAATTAGCTCTGGCCCCTTTATTGAGATGAAATTTGCCTTCGCTTCGTTAGCAATGGCCTTCGCAATCAGGGTCTTTCCAGTTCCAGGTGCCCCGAATAGCATGATTCCCCTGGGAGGGCTTATGCCGAAGTGCTCGAATTTTTCTGGCATTGTGAGGGGCCATTCAATGCTCTCCTTGAGCCTCTCCTTGACATCTTCTAGACCCCCGACCTGATCCCAGGTTACTTCTGGGACTTCCACGTAGATTTCTCTTAATGCACTGGGTTCAATCTCTCTTACAGCCTCTTGGAAATCGGACATCCTGACCTCCATCTTTTCTATGACCTCGGGAGGGATCTCCTCCTCGTCAAGATCTATTTCTGGCAAGTACCTTCTCAATGCCTTCATCGCTGCCTCTCTTACCAAAGCTGAGATATCTGCACCAACGAAACCATGAGTGTTGTCTAGAAGCCAGTCGAGATTGTAGTCGTCATTTATTGGCATGTCCCTAGTGTGGATTCCGAGAATCTCACCTCTTCCTGTCTTGTCGGGAACTCCTATTTCCAACTCTCTGTCGAATCTGCCGGGCCTCCTTAGAGCTTGGTCAATGGCGTCTCTTCTGTTAGTGGCTCCAATTACTACTACGTTGTCCCTACCACCCATTCCATCAAGCAATGTAAGAAGCTGAGCAACCACTCTCCTCTCCACCTCACCAGTAACGTCCTCTCTCTTAGGAGCAATGCTGTCAAGCTCGTCGATGAAAATTATCGCTGGTGAGTTAGCAGCTGCCTCGTCGAAAATCTCTCTCAGTTGCTTTTCACTCTCTCCGTAGTACTTCGAGATTATCTCAGGACCATTAATTGAGGTAAAATGGGCCTTAGTTTCAGAAGCTACTGCCTTTGCAATCAGAGT
>MDSZ01269883.1_pt1 | contig 29661 bp, 29 predicted proteins | sample 811201 | NCBI WGS metagenome assembly MDSZ01 (sample SAMN05326647, study PRJNA326480) | marine metagenome | isolation source: seawater | place: Indian Ocean: North | collected 2010 | reverse complement strand
CACCAGCAACGCGTCGGCGCCGGCGTTCTGCGCAGCCAGCGACAGGGATACTGCCTCTTCGGTGCTGTTCGAGCCAGTCCCGGCGATAACCGGCACCCGCCCGGCCGTCACCTCGACACACAGGCGGATAGCCTTTTCGTGCTCGCTGTGCGACAGGGTTGCAGACTCGCCCGTGGTTCCCATAGGGACCAGCCCCTGCGTACCTTCGGTAATCTGCCAGTCCATAAAGGCGGCGTAGCGGTCCTCATCGACACCGCCATCGGCCTGCATGGGCGTGATCAGGGCGGTGATGGATCCACGAATTCGGTCGACAGTCATGGCGTGTCCGGTGCTCTCTGTCTCAATATTGACGTTTCAACCCTTTAACTAGGGATGAACGGTGGCCTTGAAAAGGAATTGTTAGCACGCTTGTGTGCAACTGTGCTGCCTTACAGTGGCGTTTGCCCCCTGCGACGGGGGTGGCGTAACGAAGCAGCCGCGCAGCCAGAAAGCGACCCAAGAGACGAAAGAGGTAAGGGGGACAGGATGAGACAGCACCAGTCTCCGGATGATTTGCGCGACCGCATCGTCGGCATACTGACCAACCCCTGGGCGCCGGTTACCGCTGGCCTGCTGTTCCTGCTCGCCAGCGGTGCCGCCCTGCTCTCAGTGATGCTCGGATCACACGCCGAAGACGAGCGCGACGCCCTTGCCGCCATCATCCGCGAGGCACGCGCAGGCAACCATCTGCAAGCCTCCCAGCTTGCCCTGAGTATGCGCCGCCCCCCTGAACAGCTGCCTAAGCTGCTCGAGTGGTTCTATTTCAACGACCCCGACACCCCACTGGATCAGATCGACCTGCCGACCCTGTCAGCCTTTATCGACGATAACCAGCACTGGCCGGGCACCCGCACCCTCGAAATCAAGCGCGAGGCCAAGCTCGCCCGCGTCCGACCGCCCGCAGAAATGCTGGCCTATTACGCCAAGCACCCGCCCGTCTCGACCAGCGCGCAGCGACGGCATCTGATCGCCCGGCTCGAGGCCGGCGACTTTGATGCCGCTGCATCCGAGATCCGGCACCAGTGGGCCACTCGATGGATGAAAAGCGATGACGAGCGCGCCTTTGAAGCCACCTTCGGCGAGCTGCTGCAGGCGGAAGACAGACGCCGACGGGTTGCCTTCCTGCTGATGACAGGGAAGCGGACCGATGCCCGCCGCCACTACGACGATCTGGACCCCGACTGGCTGGCCTTTGCCGAAGCCGTAGACGCCGATCGCGGCGGCGATGCCAGCCTCGCGGAGGCCCTGCCCAACGATATGCTGCGCCATCCAGCCTTTGTGGTGCCGACGGTTTTGGCGCTGGACGCAGAGGGCGAGCACGAAGCCGCGGAGGCAGCGCTGCTGAGCATTCCCACTGAAATGAGGATGCCAGAGCAGGAATGGCGCGCGCGACACATTCTGATCCGTCAGGCCCTCAAGGATCAGGACTTCGACCTCGCCCTCGGCCTCGCCCAGCGCCACGGGCTGGAAAACGGCCGCAACAGGGCTGAAGCCGAGTGGCTCAAGGGCTGGGTTGCCCTGACTCGGCTGAGCTTGCCCCACCCCGCGCAGGAAGCCTTCGAGCGCTCCCTGAGCACAACCGATGAAACCCGGCTACGCGCCCGTGCCCGCTATTGGCTGGCGCAGGCCCTGCGCGCGCAAGGCGATGAGGCTGGCGCTGAAAATCAGCTCGAAGCCTGTGCCGGGCACGCCCATACCTTTTATGGTCAGGCCTGCCTGAGCGCGCTGGGACGGAAGCTGTTCGACGCCCGCTATCCCCGGCCCCGGCCTGCCCGCGGGCTCAGCGACGCGGACCTCGCAGAACTGGTAACGTGGGCACGGACACTGCACGAGATGGGCATCAACTCGCTGGGTGAGCGCTTCCTGCACGCGCTGAACAGCGCTGCCCGCACCGAAGATGACCTGGCGGCCTTGATGACGTTGCTCGACGAGGTCGGCCGCGACGACCTCAGCCTGCTGTTCGCGATCCGCGCCGCCGACCGGGGGCTCTATAACCCCGACGCCCTGCTCCCACAGCTGGATATCCAACCCGCGCGCGGCCTGCGGGTCGATGAAGCGCTGGTCCACGCCATCGCCTGGCAGGAGAGCAAATTCAGGATTGGCGCGGTCAGCCGCTCGGGCGCGCTAGGGCTGATGCAAGTGCTGCCGGCCACCGCCAAAGCCATGGCCGAACGCCACAGGCTGCCCTTCGACGAGGCCTCCCTGACCAAGGATGCACGCTACAACCTGACCCTCGGCGCGGCCTATCTACAGGATCTGCAACGCCGGTTCGAGGACGCCGACCTGCTTGCTATTGCCGCCTACAACGGCGGTCCGGGCAACACCCGGCGCTGGATGCGTGAATTCGGCGACCCGCGTACCAACGCCATCGAGGCGCTGGTGTGGATGGAATCAATATCCTTTGGGGAGACCCGGGAATACGCCCGCCAGGTAACCGCGCTCTACAACCTCTACCGCGCGCGCATCGCCCGCGGTGCCGTCGAAATTCTGATGCCGCGTCACTTGCTTGGATCGCGCAAGTAGCGCAGGTTTGCCCTTGACCTTCAGCGCGGACCGCGCTGCACCCGCGACACAAAAGGCCGACCATGACCTCCACTGCCAGCACTGACCTTTCCGTGCGCTACGAAGACGTCGCACAGGCCGCCGACCGCATCCGCGATCTGGTCGTGAAAACTCCACTGATCGAAGCCCACGCGCTATCCGAAGCGATAAAGGGGCGGTTTTTCGTCAAGTGTGAGAACCTGCAGCGTACGGGTTCATTCAAGCTGCGCGGCGCCATGAACAGTCTCGCCAGCCTGAGCGACCAGGACCGTGCCCGCGGGGTGGTCGCCTACTCCAGTGGCAACCATGCACAGGGTGTAGCCGCTGCCGCCCGTCACTTCGGGGTCGCGGCCACGATCATCATGCCCGAGGACGCCCCGGCGATTAAGAAAGTCAACACCATTGCCCTGGGTGCCAAAGTCGTCACCTACGACCGCTATTCGGAAAGCCGGGAAGACCTCGGTCGCCAGATCCAGGCAGAGACTGGGGCGGTTCTGGTGCCGCCCTACGACTTCGCTCCGACCATCGCCGGACAGGGCACCAGCGGCATGGAAGTCATCAACCAGCTGCGCGCCCAGGGGCTGAGCCTTGACCTTGCCATCATCTGCTGCGGCGGCGGCGGACTGGCGGCGGGCAGCGCGCTGGCCCTGACCACCAGTTTTCCCGGCGCGCAGGTCTGGGCGGCAGAACCCGACAGCCACGATGACACCGCTCGTAGCCTGCTCAGCGGCAGCCACGTCCACAATGACCCGGAGGTCCGGTCGATCTGTGACGCCATCGTGACCCCGACCCCGGGGGAACTGACCCTACCGATCCTGCAGGCTTGCGGGGTGGAGGGGCGCAGCGCCAGCGATGAGCAGGCACTGGACGCGGTTGCCTACGCGGCCACGCGGCTCAAGCTGATCGTCGAGCCCGGCGGCGCTATCGCGCTGGCAGTGGCCCGCAAGCATCTGGATGATCTGCAGGGGAAAACGGTCGTTGCTTATCTCTCAGGCGGCAACATCGACCCGGCGATGCTGGACGTCGCCATGACCCGAGACGTCGACCTTATCTAGGAAGATGGCCGTTGCAGGGCTTCACACCTGTCGCGGGATGGCAGACGACTGAGGCCCCACGCTCGGGGCACCGGAAACCAAGTTAAGCCGCAGCTTCGTCGTCCATTTCACCGTCTTTCAGGTTCAGTGCTCTGATCAGCGAGTAGACGCCGTCTCGGATGGTATCATCTTTGATCTGACCATAGTGGTGAACCAGTCGCAGCTCACGCTCGCTTAGCGCGGTGGGCGCGACTTGTGCACGGGCGTGCAGGTCGTCCCGAAGGTTCTTGATCTCAGCAATATCGTCTGTCATGCCCTCGAAGAAGTAGGCAACCTCCACACCAACGATCCGGCCGATTTCCCAGAGACGGGAGGAGGACATGCGGTTCATGCCCTTTTCGTACTTTTGGACCTGCTGGAACGAGAGCCCCAGCGCATTGGCCATGTCTTCCTGTGTGATACCGAGGCTGATCCGACGCTGACGGAGACGCTGCCCTACAAAGACGTCGACGGGGTGAATATCCTTAGCCATTCGAGCCTCTTAATCTCTTATCCGGTGCGCGGCACCAAGATGCCCGCGAAACCCCGTTGGGTTCTATTCCACGATGGGTCTTATGTCCCGTGATCGCGGTTCAGCGGGCCTGTCCGCTTGCGTGCATTGGATAAACTAATACAACCCTTAAGTCTAGTGATAACCAACTATTAAAGATAAGAAAACAGGATCTACCATCACGCAAACCAATCACATGATCACGGCCTACAAACAGAAATCTAGACAGTGAAATTATCCATTAAGCCTCTGTTTAACATAGATAATATCGCCTGAGTGCCCATCGAATACTGGCGAACAAATGCACTTTACCCGCTCAGGTTTTGATTGGCTGGCACTAGGCCATCATTAATGGTTTCAGCGTGTTTTTAATGGCGATGTAGGCGTCTCGCTCGGGACCAGCGCCCGCGTTGAGGACCACCGGCGCGCCCTCATCTGCCCCCTTGCGGATCGGCATGGACAGCGGCACTTCGCCGATGACGGACAGGTTCTTGCGGTCCTTGAGATGCTCGGCTGCGCCTTCGCCGAAGATCCGGTGCAGGCTGCCGCAGTCCGGGCAGACGAAATTAGACATGTTCTCGACCACGCCCAGCACGCGCGTGCTCACCTTTTCCAGCATGGAAACGCCCTTGAGCGCGTCGATCAGGGCCAAATCCTGCGGCGTGGTGACGATGATGGCTGAATCCAGCGCCGATTGCTGCGCCAGCGACAGCTGGATATCGCCCGTGCCCGGCGGCAGGTCGACGATCAGCACGTCCAGCCCTTCGCCTCCGCCCCAGAGCGTCGAGCCGTAGAGCTGGAACAGCGCGTTCTGCACCATCGGCCCCCGCCAGACCGTGGCGCTGTCCGCGGGCACCAGAAAGCCGATCGACATCAGCTCCAGCCCGTGCGCCTGCAGCGGTATCATCCGCTTCTGGTCATCGAGGTCCGGCTTGGCATCCGGCCCAAGGCCCGAGAGTAAGGGCACGCTTGGCCCGTAGATATCGGCGTCGAGGATGCCGACGCGAAGCCCATCCTGCGCCAGTGCAACCGCGATGTTGTAGGCGGTGGTGGACTTGCCAACCCCGCCCTTGCCCGAGGCCACGCCCATGACGTGCCGCGCCGGGCGGGGCAGCTTGGCGTCGGTCGGGGGTCGTCGTTCGGGGGCTGCACCGCCCTGAGGGGCCGCGGCAGCGGCCGCAGGAGAGCCCTGAGCGGCGGCAGGCGGGCGCTGGGTGGTGGTGATGATCTGGGTGCCTTTGACGCCCTCGACGGCGCGCACGGCCTTGTCCACGGCTGCCTTGAGCGGCACCAGCGCTTTCACTCGGTCCGCCGGGGCCTCAAGCACCAGACGGACGATGCCGTCGTGCTCGTCCAGTCCCTGCACGTAGCCTGCGTCAACCAAGCCCTGCCCATCGGGGGCCTTGATACTATTCAAAGCGTCGCGTACCTGATCGAGCATAGGAAACCCCCTGATGAGCCCTTGAGTTCTATAGTGACTATAGATCGACGATCTCGAGAAACTAAGCCCGGTGCAGCAGGGCAGCCAAACGCAGCAGCGCCGCAGGTGCTGGGGCTGGTTGGCTGGTCGGGCAGCGGCAAGACCACGCTGCTGCTCGCCCTCGTGGCCCTGCTCAAGCGCCGGGGTCTGCGCGTGGCAACGCTCAAGCACGCCCACCACGGGTTCGACGTCGACCAGCCGGGGAAGGACAGCTTCGCCCACCGCGAGGCTGGCGCCGATCAGGTTCTGGTCGCCTCCAGCCGCCGCATCGCGCTGATGGTCGAAGCCCCCCTGCCCGACCCCGATGCGCGGCGCGCGCTGGACGACCTGCTGCCGATGCTCGGCCCGGCGGACGTGGTGCTGGTCGAGGGCTTCAAGACCGGGCCGCAGCCAAAGATCGAAGTCTGCAGGCCGGGGTTGGGTCACCCGCGTCTGGCTGGCGACGTGTCCAGCGTATTTGCCGTGGCGTCACCGGGCGGTGAAGTCAGGGATGAGGGACGGCTGGCGCTGGATCTGGACCGGCCCGAAGACTGGATCGACGCCGTGCTGGCGGAGCTGGTCTGAGGCTGGGTCACCTAAGCCGGCGCTGGCCCGGCAGAACGGGGCTTAGTTCCCGCTTAGGCTCCGCCCACCGGTGACCAGCCGCACGGGCACCTTGACGAAGATTTCCACCCGGCGGTTCCCCTGCGAGGTCATGCCGTTGACCTCGGCCCAGACCGGGCGCAGATCGCCGAACCACTCCAGCTGGATTTTCTCTGCTGGCACCCCCATGGATACCAGCATATCGCGTACGCGCTCGGCCCGCTGTCGGGAGATCGCCATGTGCTGGTCGCGGTGAGCCTGGGTCCGGGTGAAGCGATAGCCGTTAGTGTGGCCGTGCAGAATGATGTTCTGGTCCAGCCGCACCACGATATCGGCGATAGGCCGGAGAATGGCGAGCTCACGCTCGCCCAGCTCGCTGGAATCCGGGCCGAAGTAGACGATCGCCACCGGATCACCAACCGTGGTGTCGTAGAACAGGGCGCCGAGGTTGGCGGGCTGGGCCTGCGGCCCGGCGGCGACCTCGACTTCCGGCGGGCTATCGAGGATTTCGCGCATCGCCTGCTGCTCTGCCATCAGCGCCAGCTGCTCGGCGCGGCGGCGTTCGAACTCGGCGGCGGCTTCCTGCCGGGCCTGCAGCGCTTCAGCCTGTTTGGCGCGGGCGGCCGCATCCTGTGCAATCTGCTCTTCGATGCCAAAGAAGGCATCGGCTTGCGCCTGACGGTCGGTCAGCGCGGTCAGGACATCGGGGCTCAGCGCCAGGTCGGTGAACTCGGTCGCACCGCGCGCGGTCTGGATCTCGCGCGGGGGCAGCACTGGCGCGTTCAGCAGGCTGTCGAAGTCGACCGCCAGCACCGGCGCCTGATCGGGTTGGGCCTGAAACGCGTTGTACTGCTGGACCAGCGACCGGGGGACCGAGTTGGAGCGCGGCTTGTCTTCAGGGATCGAGGCAAGGTCTGGGTAGGCCTCGGTATAGAGCACCTCGTCGTCCCGCCCAGGCCGCTCGCCACAGGCCGCCAGACCGAGCACAAGCCCCAGGCCGGCCAGCACGACTGCCCGTTTAACCAAGCGCTGCAGGGTGATGCCAGAAACCATGCGCGTTACTACGTCCATACGTCCAGTTCAGTCCGATCGTAGTGCTCAACCAAGATGGCAGAAATGAGTCACTGCGCCCGGCTCTCGTTTTAGGGAAAAGCCGTGACCAGGTGAAGGCCCGTCTGCTCCTCCAGCCCGAAAGCCAGGTTGAAATTCTGCAGCGCCTGTCCCGATGAGCCCTTGGTCAGGTTATCGATGGCCGAAAGCAGGATGAACCCGCCCTCGCGCCGGTCGGGGACGAGATCGATCAGCACCCGGTTGGTGCCACGCACGGCGCGGGTGGCGACGGCCGCCGGCGCAGCAGCGCGGTGGACGAAGGCCTCGCGCGCGGCAAAGTCGTCGAGCACGGCCTGCGCCTGCGCAATCCCGACGCCGTCGGCGAGGTCGCCGTAGATGGTTGACAGGATGCCGCGGTTCATGGGCACCAGATGCGGGGTGAAAGTAGCCCGCACGGCTCGGCCCGCCCGCGCGGACAGTTCCTGATCCAGCTCCGCAGTGTGCCGGTGCGCGGCGACACCGTAGGCGTGGAAGCCCTCGGACACCTCCGAATGGCTCAGCGCCTCGCTACCCTTGCGCCCGGCCCCGCTGGTCCCGGACTTTGAATCGGCGATGATCCGCGAGGGGTCGATCATCCCCGCTTCCTGCAGCGCCAGCAGCGGCACCAGAATGTTAGTGGGATAGCAGCCGGGGCAAGCAATGATCGGCGCGTTACGGATATCTTCGCGGTAGTGCTCGGTCAGCCCGTAGACCGCTTCGGGCTGCAGCACCGGGGCGAAGTGCTCGCCGTACCAGCTCTCGTAGGCGCCGACATCGCGCAGGCGGAAGTCAGCGCTCAGGTCGATCAGCCGAAGGTCAGGGGCAGCGGCGCGCAGGCGCGCGGCAACCTTCTGCGTGGTGGCGTGAGGCAGGCACAGGAACGCGGCATCCAGCCCGCGCAGGCTGACATCGTCGATGCGCACCAGATCGGGCAGCCCGAAGCCCGCCAGATGCGGGTAGACCGCGTCGATCGGCTGGCCCGCCTTGCTCTCCCCGGTCAGCGCGACAATCTCGACTGCCGGGTGGCCGAGCATCAGCCGGATGGACTCCGCCCCGGTGTAGCCGGACGCCCCGAATATCGCGACCTTCAGTTTCTGGGACACAAATCGCCTCCACGGTTGACCCCACCTCGATCCGCCAAGGCTAGCCAGTCTTGCGCGCAACGGCCAGCCCGGCGCACGCAGGTCTGGCTCTGAGCCTCGGCATCCGCCGGCGGCAGGTATAAAAAAAGCCTGGCTGCGCCGAAGCGAGCCAGGCTTGATTGTTCGGACAAATGTCCGCGGGGGCCTTAGGCCTTGCCGCGGCTTTCGTCGGAGGTCGCAGCAGCCCAGATAACCAGACCAAAGGCAATCTTGTTGACGAAGTCAGCAAGGTTGTAGATCAGGTTAAGGGTGCCGTCGCCGGACATTACGCCCGCGTAGCCAAGCAGGTAACCCAGCGGGTAGATTGCCCAGCCTACGGTTACAATCCAACGCATGGCGTTGAAGGCCATTTTGGACGAAGCGGTGCCTTGCTCGGCGTTGATCTTGGATGCTTCACCCGCGAAGATTTCGTAGATGATGTACAGCCATGCCGCGGTACCGACGATGAAGCCACCCCACAGCAGCGCACCGCTGTCGGTGTTTACTTCGCCCAGATAACCGGCGACCAGCATTACGACAGCAGCGATCAGCAGACGCCAGAACAGCGACGCACCGACCACAGCAATCGCTGCCAGGATCAGGTAGAATTCAACAATTTGCAGCGGAACGGTCAGCAACCAGTCCACGTAGCGGAAGACCGTCGGGCTCTCACCCGTGTCCGCCCAGACGCCACGCATGTAGAAGTAGTGCAGCGCAGCAATACCAGTCACCATGGCAGCGACGGTCAGGGACGTCTTCCACTTGCCGACGGCGCGATCACGCTCGACGTAGAAGAAGTAAGTAGCAGCGAGCATCGCTGCAGAAATAATCCAAAAGGATACCCCAACGTAGTCGTTCGGGTTCAAGCCTCCATTTTCCACGATAATGCCTCCTCAAGAAAAATGAACAGAGCGTAAACTGTTCGAAATTTTGCCGAAGGCAAGCACAACCTGCATGATTTGGCCGGGTTCGGCGCGTTTCGGTCCAAAAAGCAGCAAAACTGCGGTATTTCCGCATCATATTGAAACTTTTTTACAATTTTCAGCAGAATCTTATATGCAAATAAATGAATGCTTAACCCATGATTTCAAAAGGTTTTCGGGATCGTTCCACGGCGGCACCCCTCCGGCCAAGTCGCATAAGAAAAGCAAAACGGCCGTCGCCCGGTCAGGGGCAACGGCCGCTTCGAATTGTCAAAGAAGACGTGTCCGGTAACCCGGACCAGGACGACCTCAGGAAGGCCCTCCATCACTCAGTCCGGGTCAACTTACTTGTTGCTCCAGATCAGCCAGAGCACCCATACAGCCAACAGGCCGACGAGGCCGCTCGAGCCCAGCGAGTCAACAACGTTAGTGACGTTCGAGATGACGCTCACGCCGTCAGGCATGAACGGCACGGAACCCAGGCCGAGAAGTTCAGCCACAATGGTCAGGGCAAGCAGGCTGACGCCGAGCTCAGCCAGACGACCAACCCAATTACGAACGGTACCGATAATGTCCATCATGATCTCCTATACTTTACATGACGGGCGCATAATGCACCGCTGACCAAGCCGATCAAGAAAAGCCCTTAATTTTGGTAGAATTATCTCGCCTCGGCTCTAATTGGCCACGTTTCTTTGTCTTTTTGCGACATTTTTAGTGATTTAACGCTGTTTTGCCGCGCTTGTTCCCGTTTAGTTGGCGTCATACCTATAGCAGAACGTGCCACATTTTTAGAACAGATGGCGAATATCTAATGGCACTGCACTGGCCCCTGGCCCTACCGTGGCTGGAGAACAGTCGGCATTGATCACAACCAAGAAGATAGAGTGTTTAGGCAGCTCCAAGGCTAGGACCGGGAGGCTGCTAAATTCATTTCAAGCAATCTGGAAAACGCATCTTCTTCGCTTATATCGGCAGTCCACCCGTAAGCACAAAAAAACGGGCCGCTGGTCCTCACAACCAACAGCCCGTCTGTCAAAACAGATGCCGCAGAGCGCGTACTGTGCCTTAGCGTAGATCGCTGAGCGATTAACGCTTGGAGAACTGGAACGAACGACGTGCCTTCCGGCGGCCGTACTTCTTCCGCTCCACCTTCCGCGAATCCCGCGTCAGGAAGCCAACCTTCTTCAGCGCCGGCCGAAGCTCGGGCTCGTAGAGGCTCAGCGCGCGGGAGATGCCGTGGCGCACGGCCCCGGCCTGCCCCGACAGGCCGCCGCCTTTGACGGTCGCCATCACGTCGAACTGGCCCAGACGATCGGTCACCTGGAACGGCTGGTGCAGCAGCATCTGCAGCACCGGACGGGCGAAGTACTGGTCAATTGGGCGGCCGTTGATCATCACAACGCCGGAGCCGGGCTTGACCCAGACCCGCGCCGCGGACTCTTTCCGGCGGCCGGTGGCGTAGGAGCGGCCGAACTCGTCACGGACTGGCTCGTAGGTCGGTGCAGCGGGCTGGGCCTCGGGCGCAGCACCCTCAGCCGACAGCTGGTCGAGGTCTGCGAGGTTTTGAACGGTATCATTCATCTTCTGTGTTCCTCAGCCTAGCGCACGTTCTTGGGGTTTTCGGCGCCGAAGTCGAAGACGCGCGGGCTCTGCGCTTCCTGCTTGTGCTCCGGACCGGCGTAAACGCGCAGGTTCTTCATCTGCTGACGGCCCAGCGGACCGCGCGGGATCATACGCTCGATCGCCTTGGTCAGCACGCGCTCGGGGTAGTCACCGTCGAGGATCTGGTTCGCGGTGCGCTCCTTGATCCCGCCGGGGTGGCCGGTGTGCCAATAGTAGGTCTTCGTATCGCGCTTGTTGCCGGTCAGGCGGACCTTCTCGGCGTTGATGATCACGACGTTATCGCCGCAATCCATGTGCGGGGTGTAAGTCGCCTTGTGCTTGCCGCGCAGGATGTTGGCCACGCGGGAGGCCAGGCGGCCCAAGACGACACCATCGGCATCAATCAGGATCCATTCCTTCTTGATGTCTTTTGGCGTAGCGGAAAATGACTTCATGGTCAGACCCGTTTCCCTCAGAGGTGTTGAACAGACGGACGCATCCACGCGCAAGGGGCGGGCGCCGTTTCGATGTCGCCGGTTTTAACAAGAAGTTTCCGGACATCAAGCATAAAAAAAATCACGCGAAATCAGTACTTTGAGGATTTGGTATAATAATACCCTATATTCTTGCCCGCCCAAGGGCGCCCGCAGGGCGACTGAGGTCAGCCTTCGGGACCGGCAGCAGCCGCATGGGCGTGCGCAGTGCCGTGTGCCCGATAGCCGATCGCGCCACGAACTCGTGGCACAAGCCCCTGAAACTACTGGATTCTTGGGCCGACAGCACGGCCTGCAGCGCCGCGTCGAGCCCAGCCTCGCCCCCGCCCCGCTGCCTATAGCGGTTTGCGGGCTGCGCAGGAAGCTCAAGTGTAATCAGGCGTTCAGCCATGCCCCTGGCGGTGAGCTGGTTCAGCGCCGAATGGCCCTGCCGGTCCCAGACGGCGGCATTATCCGCGCGGTAGGGCCGGGCGCGGGCATGAAGGCTTGCCGTCCCTTTGGCAACAAGGATCAGACCTGAAGGCATTTGACGGGGATGAAAGGCAGGCACAGCGCAGCACGCCACAGGACGGGACGGGACCATACGGGCCAGGCTCAGGTCTCCATCTCGTCGCGGAACGAGGTGCCGATCAGGGCGCGGATGATGTGGTAGTGGTCCTCGAACATCCGCTGCGGGTCGAGCTGGTGGAACGGCAGCCAGAAGGCGACCGGCCGCTGCTCGCTGCCCCGGACCTGCGGCAGACTGGTACTGTCGCGCAGCTGGATCAGATGGGCGTGGGCGATGGTCCGCCCCCGCGCGGAACGCTTGGGATAGTCGAACACGTCGGTCGAGCGGATGGAGCCGCGGAGCACGGCCTCCGGCACCTTGATCCGCGTATCCTCACGCAGCTCGCGAATGACGCCGTCCTCGAGGCTTTCGTCCTCGCGCACGAAGCCGCCGGGCAAGGCCGTCTGTCCCAGCCCCGGGCGGGTATTGCGCTTGATCAGCAGCACGTGCCCGGACTGCACCACAACGGCGGCGACGGTGACGAAAGTCGGCGGATAGGGCGAGGCGGCCCAGCCCGACTTATAGTTCTGGATAAAGCGGTCTTCCTCGACCACGTTGGCCAGCTCGGGCTGCGCCATGAAATTGCGGAGCAGCCAGATCACCGGTTCAGGGGTGACTTCGCGCAGGGTCTCCAGCACCGGTGCGCTGTCGTCGCTGAGGTCGCCACCGGCGTCAAAGATCGCACGGCGCAGATCGGTGGCGTTGATGCCGCGATAGTTGTCACAGTCGATGCTCTGCCACTCGGGGAACAGGCGCAGGTAGTAGGAGCTCTCGTCCTTGGAATGCCCGATCAGAGCGATTTCCGGGTCGGGTCGGTCGGGCTCGATCCGCGCCATGACCCGCTGCACGGCAACCCGGATATTGGTGATCCACGCAGGGTCGTTATAGAGCACGTCCATCAGCGGCACGATCTGAATTCGGGCGTTGTCGGCTTCATCGAAGCTGGCCCGGATCATGGCGGCGCGCTCGTTGTGGGTGAAGGGGTTCATCGGCGTGCGCGGCTGCAGCGCCGAGCCGAGCAGCAGCACGACGTGGCGCGCCTGCTCCAGCGCGCGGCGGATTACCGACTGGTGGCCGAAATGGAAGGGCTGAGCGCGAAGGATGAAGACCGCGACGTCCGGGCGGAAGTCGGCGTCAGCGGTAGCAGCGTCGGCGACGGGCGCCTCGCTCGATGGGGTCGTCATGGGGCCAACAAGCTCCTTGCAGGCAGATCGGGTGCACCGGTCTATCCAGTGCCTCCCTCTTATCTCTGCCGCAGGGCCGCAAGGTCAACGGTGCGGGCGATTCCGCGAACACCGAGGCTGCGGGCTAGGGCCGCTTTCGGCGGTGAATCCAGCCGTTTTCGACCCGGTCCAGATAGCCCCGGGTTCGGCCCTGTACCTGCCCGCAGAAGATTTCGATGTCGTCGGCGACCTCTTCCCACGTCCGGTCGGAGCGGATGGTCGGCCCGAACTGAATAATCTTCCTGTCGTAGTGCATGGTCACCAGCAGCAGCGGCACGTCAGCACTCCTGGCAATGTGGTAGAAGCCCTTCTTCAGCGTCGGCGTGGGTGAGCGGGTGCCCTCAGGGGTCAGCCCGAGGATGGCCCGGTCACCGGCATCGCGGAAAGCCTTGACGGCTGACTCGACCTGTCCGTGGGCGGCCGTGCGCTCGATCGGGATCGCGCCGGTCCAGCGCAGAAACGCCCCGAAGCCGAATTTGAAGACATCGCCCTTGATCATGTACTTCATATCGACGCGGAACAGGAAAAAGATCCAGACGGCGAGGATGAAGTCGACGTTCGAGGTGTGGGGCATGAGGATCGCGATGAACTTGCCGCGATCGGGCAGCGTGCCCAGCACGCGCCAGCCCATCAACCGCAGGCCCCAGACGCCGATGAACCGAAACGGGCGGAAGCCCCGCTTGATCGGAATGATGGCCGGGAAACGGTTGATACCGTCCAGCGGTTCCAGCGTTTCCGGGTCGGTATCCAGCGGAAAGACCCAGGGCTTGCCGGTATCATCCTGTGCACTCACGAATGCCCCTCCCCCTCACAGTGCTCGGCTTTGCGCTCTTTGGTCGCTTGCCCGTGGTCGTTGACCCCTTGTTGTAGGCGGCTTTGCCCCGGGCAGCAATTCACCGGCACCGGTTGTTTTGATCGGACTCAGGCCAGCGCCATAAGCCCACGGGCGCCATCCCAGACCAGCTTACTCGCGGTGACGAACAGCGCCCCTTCCATCAGCACGAAGAAAGGCCGCTGCGGCACCATCCGGTGCAGGAACACCCCGAGGATCATCCCCGCTGCCGCGAACGGCAGCAGCACCAGCGACAGGCTCAGGGTGCTGACCGGAAACTGTCCAATGGCAAAATAAAACGGCAGTTTGATGATGTTAACGATGGTGAAGGTCAGGATCGTCGTCGCCTGAAACGTCGTCTTATCGAAGTTGAAGCGCAGCAGATAGGCCGCCGCTGCTGGCCCGCCGGCGTGGGCAATGGTGCTGGTGATGCCGAGCAGACCGCCGAGGATCCAGCCCACCAGCCCCCCGGGCCGCGGGGTCTGCGTGCGCCCCTCTGCGTCGGTCGCCACCAGCCGCAGATGCCGCAGGATGCCCCAGCGGTGCGCGAGAACATAGTAGCAGACAAGGGCGAGCAGGATGCGCAGCATATCCGGATCGACCACGGTGAACAGCAGCGTCCCAAGGATCACCCCGGCGAGCATGGGCAGCACCAGCGACCGCGCGGTCGGCGCATCCCACTGCCTCCAGAAAGCGCGCAGGCCGAGCATGTCCATGGCGTTGAGCAGCGGCAGCATCACCGCCGCCGCCAGCGCCGGGCTGGACGCCAGCGCCAGCAGCGGCGTGGAAACCACGTTCAGGCCGGACCCAAAGCCCCCCTTGGACACGCCCATAAGCAGGACAGCGACCAGCGCGAGGGTCCAGAACTGGCCGTTCTGGCCAAGCAGAAGAAAGTCAGACACGGCCCCGCCGATCACTGTGAAACAACAACTGTACCGACATTGCACAGGGCGGGGTTGAGGTCGAGGGCTACCCGGTGCCTGCAGGCAGAACCAGCGGCCGGACGCCTACCCCTCAGAGGCCTGTTCGAGCTTCCCACCGAGGTGCTCGGCCAGCGCATCGAAAAACCGCTCGATAAACCGCCGCGCCGTGCCGGTCATCATTTTGGCGCCAAAGCGCGCGATCGGACCGTCGGTGACGGCGGTAATGGCGTAGGCCAGTTCGGTGCCGCCCGCCATGTCGTCCAGCTGCACGTCCGCGATGCCCTTGGCCATGCCGGCAACACCGCCCGACCCCTGGCCCTCGAGCCGGTAGGTGCGGGCGGTGTCGAGCTCGACCAGTCGGATGCTGCCCGTGAACAGGGCTTTGATTGGGCCGATGCGGCCGCCGACTTCGATAGCATAGAGGCCCTCACCGGTGTGCTCGAAGCGCTCGCACCCCGGAATGCAGGCCTGGAGTACAGCCGGATCATTCAGCGCTTCCCAGACGGCGGCACGGTCGGCCCGAAGCCGCGATGAACCGGAAAATTCCATGCTGTTCCTTCGTCAGTTCCTGCGCCTTTACCGCCCCCAAAGCAGCGGTGGCATGGCTCTGAGATGGGCAGCGGGGCACAGTAGAACAAGAGACCACCGCGCGGCCCGGTCGGCTGCGCCCGCGCTCGCAGGGGCTTCCGGGGCTGGGCCTTGGCGCTCAGCTGTGCTCTGCTGGGCACTCGAACACGCGAACGAACACCACAGCCCGAAAGCCGCCCAACGCCATGCCCGACCCAAGCGCCATCAGCCCGGACCCACTGCCCCACGGCTATATCGACGTGCTCGACCACCGCATGGCCGTGGTCGACCTGCCCGCGACCGCCCCCGCCCGTCCCGGGCGCACCCTGCTGTTTCAGCACGGCAACCCGACCAGCAGTTATCTCTGGCGCAATATCATGCCCCACCTGACCCACCACGGCCGGTGCGTGGCCGTGGACCTGATCGGCATGGGGCATTCGGACAAGCTCGCCGACAGCGGGCCGGAGCGCTATTCCTTCGCCGAGCACGCGCGCTTTCTCGACGCAGCGCTCGAGGCGCTGGCGGTCGGCGATGACCTGATCTGGGTGATCCACGACTGGGGTTCTGCGCTGGGGTTCCACTGGGCCCGGCGGCACAGCGAGCGGGTCAGCGGCATCGCCTATATGGAGGCCTTGGTCGCCGCGGTGCCGAGCTGGGAGGACTGGAACGAAGCCTCGCGCCGGGTGTTCCAGGGCTTCCGCTCGGAAAGCGGCGAAGCCATGGTGCTGGAGAAGAATATCTTCGTCGAACGCGTCCTGCCGGGCTCGATCCTGCGCGAGCTGAGCGAGGCGGAAATGGCGACCTATCTCGCGCCCTTTGCCAACGTGGGCGAAGACCGCCGGCCGACGCTGTCGTGGCCGCGGCAGATCCCGATTGCCGGAGAACCGGCCGAGGTGGTGTCAGTCGCGGCTGACTACGCCGACTGGCTCTCGCAGTCCAACGTGCCCAAACTGTTCATCAACGCCGAACCGGGTGCGATCCTGACCGGCGATATGCGGGCGCTGTGCCGCCGGTTCCCCAACCAGCGCGAAGTCACGGTCGCGGGCTCGCACTTCATTCAGGAAGACAGCCCCGCGGACATCACCGCTGCGATCGACGACTGGATCACGAACGAGACCTGAGCACCGCCCTTCAGCCCCTCCGGCCTCAGGGCAAAAAAAGAAGCCGGGCGCCAACGCCCCCGAAAGAGCTTCGGCACCCGGCCTCCAAACTCTGCCTTACGGCCGCTGCGCTTAGTAGTGGTAGCGCGGGCAGTAGGAGTTTGCGCTGATCAGACCACCAACGCCGGCACCGGCGATACCGGAGAGCAGCAGCTCATCACGGTTGATCGGGCCAGCCCAGTCGAGAACTTCATCAGCCAGCGCATAAGCGGCGAGGCCGGCAAGGCCTCCAACCAGCGCACCGGGTACAACGCAGTTACCGGTCGGGTGTACGTAGTAGGTCTCAGCTGCATGGTCACCGTCGCCATGGGACTCAGCGTACATGGGCATGTAAGCCGGGGTCACGCAGGCACCCAGACCCAGCATGCTCAGACCAGCGGCAGCGATTGCAATCTTTTTCATGACTAAGTGATCTCCATCTCCACGAGTGCCGTTGTGATATGCCCCATTACCCGCTGGGTAGCAACCAAATTGACACGCAAAATTCCTCAGAAACAAGCCGGTAACGATACCGCTTTTGATGCGGCGCTTGGACTCGAGTTCTATGGCATAGCCAACAGAACGCAAGCCGAGGCCCGATAACGAGGCTGTTTAAGGGACAAATGTGTAAAAACCATGGTGCCGGGGCCTGCGTTTACCGACACTGGTCGCAGAACTTACGAATCGAATCTTTGAACAGATCAGATTTTAGGGATTTATTCTGATTTTGTAAGAATTCGCAGGCGAACCGAATAGGCGATGCTTTTGGTTAGCCGTCTGGCAGGCGGGTTGCTGACATCCTGACCAGCGTCTTCAATCGGGTTTGGGCAGCCCGTGACAGGGATCTCATCTGGACCGGATTGCGCCATGCCGGCCGCCAAGCCAACGTTATTGAACCACCCTGCACGCCTGACACGGCTGGTGCTTGTCGCCGCCGTCGTGCTCGGGCTGGGGCTCAGCCTGCTCGGCGCCGACGCCACCGCGCAGACCCGCGGCGTGGAACTCAGGCGGCCAGCCGCATGACACGGGCCGTGTGGAAGCCCACATCCCCATTCAGCAGATTGAAAGTGGTTAGGGACTTGGCGTAGGCGCCGATGCCGTAGTCCAGCGTCATCCCCATACCGCCGTGCAGCTGGATGCTCTCTTCGGCCACAAGCGTCGCTGCCCGGCCAATTTTGGCCTTGGCCATGGACGCGGCGCGCAGCAGGGCGTCTCCAGACTGCAGATTGGCCTGATTTGCCGCCCAGATCGCCATCGAGCGCGCGTCCTGCACCTCCATGTTCATATCCACCATCCGGAACTGCAGCGCCTGAAACGCGGCCAGCGGACGGCCGAACTGCTTGCGCACGCTGAGATATTCGCGGGTCATGTCAGCCGCCGCCTGCATGATGCCAACGGCCATGGCACATTCGGCAATCACCCGGCGAGCGTTTGCAGCCTCGATTTCGACAAGGCCGATGCCCTCGATCCGGCTTGCAGGCACCGCCTCCAGTCGCAGGTCGGTGAAGGGTCGCCCGTCCTGCAGCGGATAGTCGAACCGGGTCACGCCGTCGTCGTCCAGCGCCACACGGTAAAGCCCCACGGCGCCCACCTCGTCCAACGCCGACACCAGCGCGTGAGTCAGTCCGGCGACATTGGCGACCAGTGTTTTCTCACCGCTCAAGCGGCCTTGGCCATCGACCCGGCACCCGACCGGTTTCAGGCTATGGCGCTGCCCGCGTTCGAACAGGGCCAGCGTATGCGCCGATGCGGTTTCCACCACGTCAGGCACGCTCTGCCCCAGCGCGCAGACCGCCGTCATGGCGTCCAGCACCGGCTCGAGCACCAGCCCCGGGCCCAGCGCCTCCCCGACCACCAGCGCGTCGAAGGCATCACCACCCAGACCGCCGAGATCCTCAGGCACCTGCACAAGGCTCAGGCCGAGCTCATCTAGCTCTGCTGCCACTGCGGGGTCATGGCCGGCCGCGTTGGCAAGATAGCACTTGCGCTGATCGAGCGCGTAGCGGTCGGCGACAAAGCGGCTGACGGTTTCCTGCAACAGGCGCTGGTCGTCACTGAGGCCAAAATCCATGGTGGTCGTTCCTGTTTCGTCGGGTGTCAGGTGGCGGGAGTCAGGTAGCCGGGGTCAGGCGCTGAGCATAGCCTTGGCGATGATGGTCCGCTGGATCTCATTGGAGCCACCGAAAATCGAGACCTTGCGCATGTTCAGGTAGGTCGGCGCCGCGCCTGCGGCGTAGTCCGGCCCCAGCGGCGGCTCGTTGCGACCGTGGAGAACTAGACCTTGCTGCTCCACGGCGGCGGCCGGACCGACGGCTTCCATGATCAGGCGGCTGAGCCGCTGGTTCAGGTCCGAACCCCGGATTTTCAGCATCCCGGCGAAGGTCAGGTCGGCTTGGTTGGCCGGGTCGGCCAGCACCCGCAGGTTGGTGATATCGAGCGCGGTCAGGTCCATTTCCAGCTCGGCAACTTGCTGTGCGAACAGAGGGTCGTTGATCAGCGCACCGCCGTCCTCGGTCTGCTCCATGCCAGCGATGGCCTTGAGCCGGTTCAGCTGCTCGCGGGCGGCGCCGATCTGGGCGATGCCGAAGCGCTCGTGTGCGAGCAGGAACTTGGCGTAATCCCAGCCCTTGTTCTCCTCACCCACGAGGTTTTCGGCAGGAATACGAACGTTGTCGAAGAAGACCTCGTTCACCTCGTGATAGTTGTCGAGCAGCACGATCGGCTTCACTTCGATACCCGGCGTATCCATGTCGAGCAGCATGAAGGAAATCCCCTCCTGTGGCTTACACTCGCTATCGGTGCGGGTGAGAATGAACATCTTGTCCGCGTGCTGGGCGTAGGTGGTCCAGGTCTTCTGACCATTGAGCACCCATTCGTCGCCGTCGCGCACGGCCGAGGTCTTGAGGGACGCCAGATCGGAACCCGAACCGGGCTCGGAAAAGCCCTGACACCACCAGTCCTCGATGCTGGCGATCCGGGGAAGGTAGCGTTCCTGCTGCTCCCGAGAGCCGAAGGCCTGCAGCACCGGTCCGACCATGCTGACCCCGAAGGCCAGCCGCCGTGGGCAGTGGTGAGCAGCCGCGACTTCCTCAAAAATCTGGTTGCGGAGCGCGCTCCAGCCCAGACCACCCCACTCAGGCGCCCAGTTCGGCACGGCCCAGCCGCGGGCGTATAGCGCCCGGTGATAGTCGACGATTTCACCCTTGGTTAGACGATGGCCAAGGCGGATCTTTTCACGGGTTTCGCGGTCGACCTGGGTCTCGCAGAAGGCGACAACTTCGTCGCGGAATTTCAGGTCTTCGCTGGAAAAAGTCAGGTCCATGGTCTGGTTCCGGTCTTCAAGTTTTGTCTGTTGTGGCTTGGTCAGGCGACTTCGAACAGGCCCGCAGCGCCCATGCCACCACCCACGCACATGGTGATGACAGCGTAGCGTTCGCCCCGGCGCTTGGTTTCAAGCAGGGCGTGGCCGACCAGCCGCGCGCCGGTCATGCCGTAAGGGTGGCCGATGGCGATCGACGAGCCATTCACGTTCAGCCGCTCGTCGGGTATACCCAGCCGGTCGCGGCAGTAAAGCACCTGCACCGCGAAGGCCTCGTTGAGTTCCCACACGCCGATGTCGTCTACGCTCAGCCCGTGCGCATCGAGCAGCTTGGGCACGGCGAACACAGGGCCGATGCCCATTTCGTCCGGCTTGCAGCCTGCCACGGCAATCCCGCGGTAGAAACCCAGTGGCTCGATGCCGCGTCGTTCAGCCTCAGCGCGCTCCATTACCACGGTCGCCGCTGCGCCGTCGGAGAGCTGGGAGGCATTTCCGGCCGTGATCGTGCCGCCCTCCACCACGGTCTTGAGGCCGGAAACCTGCTCGTAGGTCGAAGGCCGCAGGCCCTCGTCGCGATCGATGGTGATCTCGGCGTCGGTGATGGTGCCGGTTTCCCGGTCCATGACCTTCTTGGTCACAGTCATGGCGATGACCTCGTCGGCGAGACGCCCGGCCTCGTTCGCCGCGATGGCGCGGGTCTGCGAATTGGCGCCGTAGCGGTCCATATCCTCGCGCGACACGCCGTAGCGCGCGGCGACGGTCTCGGCTGTCTGCAGCATGGGCATGAAGTAGTCCGGCGCGTTGCTCAGCACTGTTGGGTCGAGCAGGCGGTAGGTGTTCTGGTGCTCATTCTGCACCAGCGAGATCGACTCAACCCCGCCGCCAACCACGGTGGTCATCCCATCGGCAACGATCTGCTTGGCGGCTGTGGCAATGGCCATCATCCCCGAGGAGCACTGGCGGTCCAGCGTCATGCCCGACACCGATACCGGTAGCCCGGCGGCGAGCGCGCCCGACCGGCCGATATTCAGCCCCGAAGAGCCCTGCGGCATGGCGCAGCCCATCACGCAGTCGTCGACTTCAGCACCATCGATCCCGGCGCGCTCTACGGCCTTCGCGATGGCCGCCCCGGCGAGGGCAGGCGCGCCGGTGTCGTTGAAGGCACCGCGGTAGGCCTTGCCGATGGGGGTCCGGGCGAAGGATGCGATGACCGCCTCGCGTGCACCAATGTTAAAGTTCGCCATGGTTCAGGTCTCCTGAGGCTGCTGGGACGGCGGTACGCGGCGAGGCCCTCAGGCTGCGCGCGCCTTGCTCCACTGTTCAAAGGTCTGGCCCTCGGCAACCAGCTGCTTCAGCAGCGCCGAAGGCTTCCACGCATGATCACCGGTCCGGGCGTAGGCTGCCTCGATCCGCTCGAGGCTGGCTGCCAGCCCCTCGGCGTCGGCGCGGAACATGGGCCCACCCCGGAAGGCAGGGTAGCCGTAGCCGAAAATGTAGGTGATATCGATGTCGACCGGCCGCATGGCGATTCCCTCTTCGAGGATTTGTGCCCCCTCGTTGGTCATCAGGTCGGTCAGGGCATTAAGGATCTCTTCGTCGCTGAAGTCGCGCCGCTCGATGCCCTTGCGCGCGCTCTCGGCCAGTACCAGCGCTGTCACCTCGGCATTGGGTATGGGCTTGCGCGAGCCTTCGATATAGTCAAAGTAGCCGCCGCCGGTCTTCTGCCCCAGCCGACCCATTTCAACCACGCGGTCGCCGATCTCGACATAGCGCTCGTTGCCCGAACGGGTCGCCGCCTGCTCCTGCCGGATGCGGTAGCCGACATCGAGCCCAGCAAGGTCGGACATGGCAAATGGCCCCATGGGCATGCCGAATTCGGTCCAGACGCGGTCGATCTGCTCGGGCATGCAGCCGTCTTCGAGCAGGATAGACGCCCAGCGCAGATACTGATGCAGGATGCGGTTGCCGACGAAGCCGTCGCAGACCCCGACCAGCACCGAGACCTTGCCCAGCCGCTTGCCCGTGGCCATGGCGGTCAGGATCACGTCGTCGGCTGTTTCGGCACCGCGCACGTTCTCCAGTAGCCGCATGACGTTGGCGGGGGAGAAGAAGTGCATGCCGACCACGTCCTGCGGCCGGTCAGTGACGCTGGCGATTTCGTCGATATCCAGCGTCGACGTGTTGGTGGCCAGCACACAACCCGGCTTACAAATGGCGTCCAGTCGGGTGAAGATATCCTTCTTCACGCCCATGTTCTCGAACACCGCCTCGATCACCAGATCGACCTCGGCCAGCGTCTGCATGTCGGTGGTACCGGTGAGCAGCGCCATGCGCTCTTCGACCTGAGCCTCGGTCATCCGGCCCTTTTTGGCACTGTTTTCATAGTTCTTGCGGCACAGGCCCAGACCGCGTTCGAGCGCTTCTTCGGTCTGCTCGACCACGGTGACCGGGATCCCAGCGTTGGCGAAGCACATGGCGATGCCCCCGCCCATGGTCCCAGCGCCGATCACGGCAGCGCGGGCGACGTCCCGCGGCTTAGCAGCTGGGTCCAGCCCGGGGATCTTGGCGACTTCACGCTCACCGAAGAAGGCGTGGATCAGGCCCTTGGATTGATCGCTGGTCAGACCGCGCATGAAAATATCACGCTCCAGCTTCAGGCCTTCGGCGAAGGGAAGCGTCAGCCCGCCCTGCACGGCCTCCAGCGAGAGCAGCGGCGAGATCTGGCCGCGCGATCGGGCCACGATGGCGGCTTCGGCGGCTTCGAAATAGCCCTCGGGCACGCTCGGCGAAGGAAGCTCGCCCACGCGGGTCCATTCACCCGCCGCGGCGAGTTCGTGCGCGCGCGCAACAGCGGCGGCAACGCAGTCTTCATCGACGGCCTCGACGATGCCGGCAGACAGCGCCCGCGCGGCGCTGATCGGCTTGCCGGTGGTGCTGAGTTCCACCGCAATCTCGACCCCGGCGAGGCGCGGCATGCGCTGCGTCCCACCCGCGCCGGGAATGACGCCCAGATGCACTTCGGGGAAGCCGACCCTGGCCTTGGGGTGGGCGATGCGGGCGTGACAGCCCAGCGTCAGTTCCAGCCCGCCACCCAGCGCGAAGCCGTTAACGGCGGCAACGACCGGCTTGCTGGCACCTTCGATCCGGTCGATGACTTCATTGAGGCCCGGTTCCGCAATTGGCTTGCCGAATTCGGTGATATCCGCCCCGGCGACAAAGGCCCGGCCGCCACCGGTCAGCACGGCGCCAACCACACTGCCGTCAGCCTCCAGCGCGTCGATGGCGGCGATCAGGCCGACCCGCACCGCGTGGCCCAGCGCATTGACCGGCGGATTATTGATGGTGATGAGCAGCACATCGTCCTGCGCCTGCCAGCTGACCGGGTTGGAATCGGGAGCCGTGCGGGCATCCTGCGCGGAGACGTTCTGCGTCATGGGGTCGGATTTCCTCTGATTAAAAACTCTATGGTAAAATGCACGTTTTACCCAAGGAGAGTCAAGAAGCCGTCACTGACCGTTTCCAGGACTGTGATCAGCGTACCGCTGCCTTGATCGCACCAAGGCTGTCGTTGGGCGCCTCGCCGTGGGCGAAATGGCCGATGTCCTGCAGCGTGATGACCCGTGCGCCTTCGATCCCCTCTGCTACGGCGAGGCCGTTCTTGGGCGCGGTCATTCGGTCGCGCTGGGAGACGATGACAGTGGTCTTGGCGGTGATCCGGGAGAGCGCTTCGCCGCCGCCTGCATAGGTATTGCTGGCCGCCAGATCGATACCCAGCGTGCCGTCGGCGACCCGGGGCATGACCATGCGCTTGGCCGTGCCCTTGGCCCATGTGCCCGCCGCGATGTTGCCGCCGGTGTGCCCGGCCGGGCCGTGGCCCCAGTCCATCATCAAGTCGACGGCCTTCTCCTCCCGGTCAGCGGCGGCACGCAGCAGTTCGGGGTGGACGGGCATGGCGGCGGTCGGACCAGTCAGCACCAGCTGGTCAACCCGGTCGCCGTGGCGAGATGCAAGCTCGATGGCGATCAGGGAGCCCATGGAGTGGCCCACCAGCGTCGCGCTGTCGATAACAGCAGCGTCCATGAAATCGATCAGCCAGTCGGCCATGGCCTCGATCGAGTTCAGCGGCTCGCCGCCCGAGACGCGCGCACCGACGCCGTGTCCGGGCAGATCGACGGCGTAGAGGTTCCAGCCGTGGAAGGCGAAGTACCGCGACTGGTAGCCCCAGACCGAGTGATCGCAGCCCGAGCCGTGGATGAAGATGATGTTGGGCTGGCCGTCCTTGGCCCCCTGCCCGGCATCGAAATAGAGCGCCGTCGCCCCGCGAACTTCAACTGATTTCATGCTCGTCTTCGTTTCTATCTGTGTTTCTGGCCTCTTGGAGGACGGGCCGGTTCTCTGTCGCCTCAGCCTCAGCCTTAGCCTCAGCCCTTGGCGTCGCTGGCGACGGCGCGCTGACTGGTGCGCAGGCTCGCGCGCAGGTCGTCGATGATGTCATCCACGTGCTCGATCCCGACCGACAGCCGTATCATGTCGTCGGGGACACCGGCGAGCTTGCGCTGCTCGGGGCCGAGTTGCATGTGCGTGGTCGAGGCCGGGTGCACGAGCAGGGTCTTGGCGTCACCGACGTTGGAGACGTGGCTGGCCAGCCGGGCGCTGTTGATCAGGGCCTTGCCGGCCTCGAACCCGCCCTTGACCCCGAACACGATCATTGAAGTCGCGCCCTCGGGCAGCTGACGCTTGGCGACTTCGTGGTCGCGGTGGTCGGGCATGTCCGGGTGCCGGACCCAGGCGACGGCGTCGTGGTTGGCGAGGAAGTCGAGCACCGCGCGGGCGTTGGCAATGTGCCGCTCCATGCGCAGCGACAGCGTTTCCATGCCCTGAATCAGGTAAAACGCGCTCTGCGCCGACAGCACTGTGCCGAAGTCGCGCAGGCCCTCGGTGCGGGCGCGGGCGATGAAGGCCGAGGGGCCAAAGTGCTCGGCGTAGGTCATGCCCGGGTAGCCGGGATAGGGCTCGGTCAGGGTCGGGAACTTGTCCGAGGACGCCCAGTCGAAGTTACCCGCATCGACGATGAAACCGCCCATGGCGATGCCGTGACCGCCGATCCACTTGGTCGCCGAGTGGATGACGATGTTGGCGCCGTCCTCGAACGGGCGGTAGAGCGGCGGCGGGGTAAAGGTGCTGTCGACCACTAGCGGCAGGCCCGCTTCCTGCGCCACCCCAGCGACGGCGGTAACGTCGAGCACGTCCAGACCGGGGTTGCCGACGACCTCGCCGAAGATCATGCGGGTATTGGGCTGGATCGCAGCGCGGATGGCGTCGATGTCCGAGCCATCGACGAAGGTGGTGGTGATGCCAAAGCGCGGCAGGGTCAGCTTCATCAGGTTGATCGACCCGCCGTAGAGCGCCTTGGTCGCCACGATATGATCGCCCGCCGACAGCAGGGTGGCGATGGTCAGGAACACCGCAGCGTGGCCCGAGGACAGACCCAGCGCCCCGACCCCGCCTTCTAGCGCCGCAATACGCTCTTCAGCGGCGGCAACCGTGGGGTTGCTGATCCGGGAATAGAGGTGCCCCCCGATCTCGAGGTTATTGAGCGAGGCGGCCTGCTCGGTGTCTTCATAGACATAGGCGTTGGTCTGGTAGATCGGCACGGCCTGCGCGCCGTTGCGCGGATCCCGCGTCTGACCGGCGTGCAGGGCCAGGGTTTCGGTTCGCAACTTGGAGGCTTCGACCATGGCGGGATTTTCCCTCGAATTCAGCTGACGGAGACGGCACTATCCCTAGCGCCTCAGGCCCGGCTTGGGCAAGGTTCAACTCAGAAACTGCGCCCCGCTGCCATGCGCAGGAGCTGCCCGCACCAATAGGCGAGCGCGGCGGGACGCTCGAGGTGGAACAGGTGGCTGCCCTCGATCTGAAGGCTCAGCCAGTCGGGCCTGCCCTGCAGCGCCTCGAAGGCGCGGCGGAAGGGGCTGCGGGCGTGGGCACTGGCGTTGATGAAGCCGCGCGGCCGAATGGTATCGATGGCGGCCATGGCTGCGGGGCTCAGCTCTTCCTCGAAGGCCCGCAGCGCGTGGGGCTGCATGACCGCGCGCGCCGCCTCGGCCCGCACCCCGCTCAGCCCCCAGATCGCCGGATCGGGCGGCTGGGCCAGACCGTCGACCGCCGCAGCCCGGATGGCCTCAGGGCCGGAACTGCCCTCGGACTGCGCAAAGATAGAAGCGCCCAGCTCCGGCAGGAAGGCGTCGATCAGCAGCAGGCCCTTGACCCGCTCACCCAGCGTGACCGCGGCTTCGAGCATGGGAAAGGCACCGAACGAATGTCCCAGCAGCACAACGTTCTCGGCCTCGGGCGGGATACCGGCGAGCACGGCCTCGGCGTGTGCCTGCAGGCCTGCATCCGGGTTGTGCCCGGGCCAGGTGGTCACAGCGAGGCTCTGCAGATGCGCGCCGTGCCCGCGCATGCAGGCGCAGAAGGGGTCCCATTGCTGCGGCCGGCTCCAGGCGCCAGGGCTGATCTGCAAATGAAAAGACTGCGGCCAGCCCTCACCGGCGTCCCGGCCGGATTTGGGATGTGGCGTCGTGTGGACTTGGGTTGGCTCGCCTCTCCCCGCGATGGTTTCGGCTCCTGCCTGTTCTGATGGCCTTGCGGCTATGGTCCTTACCTCCTTATGTCCGCGTTTGTGCAGTCTTCGCCGTCTTCGCAGACTTTGCAGACTTTGCAGACCTTGCAGCCCTTTCAGACTATGCGGCTTGCCCCGGTTGTACGTCACGCGCGCCCACGGGGCCAGAGCCAAGGCTGGGATGGGATGGGATGGTATGGGATGGACGGTGTTGGACTGGGATGGGCTCAGCTCAAGGCGATCAGAGCCGGGCCAGCTCGCGCGCGTGGTGGCGGATGTGATCGTCGAAGAAGCTGCCAACGAAGAAGTAGGAATGGTCGTAACCGGCGTGACGGCGGATTTCGCCCTGTTGCCCGGAGGTCGCGAAGGCCTGCTCGAGCGCCTCGGTGCGCAGCCCGCTCTCCTGCCAGGGGTCATCTTCGCCCTGATCTACCAGCACCGGTCCGGGGAAGGTCTGGCTGCGGTAAAGCACACTGGCGTCGTGCTCGGCCCACCGGGACTGGTCATCACCCAGATAGGCGCCGAAGCAGGTCTGGCCCCAATCCACCTGCATGGGCGCGGCGATGGGGGCGAAGGCGGATAGCGACTTAAACAGGCCCGGATGGCGCAGGGCAAGGGTCAGTGCCCCGTGCCCGCCCATAGAATGCCCGCTGACCCCCAGCCGGTCGGTGTCGACGGGCAGGTTTTCACGGACCACTGCGATCAGGTCGCGGGTGATGTAGGTCTCCATCTGGAAGTGCGGCGCCCAGGGGGCCTGGGTGGCATCGACGTAGAAGCCCGCCCCCTGCCCGAGGTCGTAGCGCGCGTCGTCGGCAACGCCCTCACCGCGCGGCGAGGTATCGGGGGCGATGAACACCAGTCCGGCCTCTGCAGCGTAGCGCTGCACGCCGGACTTGATGGTGACGTTATCCTCGGTGCAGGTCAGCCCGGAGAGGAACACCAGCCCGGGCAGGCGCTCGCCCGGCGCCAGCGTTGCGGCGGCTGGCGGCAGGAACACCGCGACCCGCATCGGGGTGCCGGTAGCCGCGCTGTCGTGCTCGAACGTGATCTGACGGCCGCCGAAGCAGCCGCATTCGCTAATGATTTTCATCGGGTGGTCTCGTCGTTTCCAGAGGTGTTACTGGGGTTGTTACCGGGGTTGTCAGCCGATCAGAATTCGATAACCGAGCGGATCGACTTGCCCTCGTGCATGAGATCGAACGCGTCGTTGATCTGATCCAGCGGCATGCGATGGGTGATCAGATCGTCGATGTTGATCTTCCCCTCCATATACCAGTCGACGATCTTCGGCACGTCCGTGCGTCCCTTGGCACCACCAAAGGCCGTACCGCGCCAGTTACGGCCCGTGACCAGCTGGAAGGGCCGCGTCGAAATCTCCGCGCCCGCCGGTGCCACGCCGATGATGATCGACGTGCCCCAGCCCTTGTGGCAGCACTCGAGAGCATCGCGCATGACGTCGACGTTGCCGATGCACTCGAAGGAATAATCGGCCCCGCCCTTGGTCAGGCTGACCAGATAGGGCACGAGGTCGCCCTCGACCTCCGTGGGGTTGACGAAGTGGGTCATGCCGAACTGCTCGGCGATGGTGCGGCGCCCGGGATTGATGTCGACGCCGACGATCATATCGGCACCGGCTAAGCGCGCGCCCTGGATGACGTTGAGGCCGATACCGCCCAGCCCGAACACCACGACATTGTCCCCGGGCTGGACCTTCGCGGTGTTGATGACGGCGCCGATGCCGGTGGTCACCCCGCAACCGATGTAGCAGATCTTGTCAAAGGGGGCGTCTTCGCGGACCTTGGCGACGGCGATTTCCGGCAGCACCGAGAAATTCGAGAAGGTCGAGGTGCCCATGTAGTGGAACAGCTTCTCGCCTCCAGCCGAAAACCGCGAAGAATGGTCGGGCATCAGCCCCTGGCCCTGGGTTTCACGGATCGACTGGCACAGGTTGGTCTTGCCGGAGGTGCAGTAGTCGCACTCGCGGCACTCGGGCGTATAGAGCGGAATGACGTGATCACCCTTCTTGAGCGAGCGCACACCGGGGCCGACATCGACGACGACGCCGGCGCCTTCGTGCCCGAGAACGGCCGGGAAGATGCCCTCAGGGTCGGCTCCAGAGAGGGTGAAGGCGTCGGTGTGGCACACACCCGTAGCCCGCATTTCGATCATGACCTCGCCTTCGCGCGGGCCTTCGACCTGAATGGTGGTGACTTCCAACGGCTTGCCGGCCTGGACGGCGACGGCGGCTCTGCTCTCAACCATGAACGGACTCCCTAAGTTTGAGGCAAGTTTTTCAGGTTGCTATCATGCCTGCAGGCCCCAGGCCTGACAAGCGGGCGCGGTCTCCCTTTGCGCTCAAAACGCTGCTCTGTGAGCGCGTTGGAGCTCCTCGATGCAGCAACACTCAAAGCGGAGCGTGTTGAGTGTCTACTGAAAGAAGTTGCGCCGGCCTTGTCTCGACCGCTTCGCGGCCTGTCCGTTTGACTGCGCGGGGGAGATTTATAAGCCGCGAAGCGGCGTCAAATCGAGCACGCCACCATCAATTGTTCCGGAGTAGGGCCAAAACCCTCAAACCTGCTCCAGCTCGATCAGTGTTCCGCTGAAGTCCTTGGGGTGCAGGAACAGCACGGGCTTACCATGCGCGCCGATCTTCGGTTCACCATCACCGAGCACCCGGGCGCCGACGGCCAGCAAGCGGTCCCGCGCAGCGCCGATATCCTCGACCTCGTAGCACAGGTGATGCATCCCGCCCGCCGGGTTTTTCTCGACGAACCGGGCGATCGGACTGTCCTCACCCAGCGGCTCCAGCAACTCGATCTTGGTATTCGGCAGGGTGACGAACACCACTGTGACGCCGTGCTCCGGCAGCGGCTGGGGCGCGGAGACCTCAGCGCCCAGCGTCCCGGCGTAGACTTCGGCCGCTGCCGCCAGATCAGGCACGGCAATGGCCACGTGGTTGAGCCGTCCCAGCATGCTTTCCTGCCTCCCTTGTCGGTTGATAGGCACGCGACCTGCGCCCGCAGCAACCCCT
>MDSZ01069033.1_pt1 | contig 29662 bp, 33 predicted proteins | sample 811201 | NCBI WGS metagenome assembly MDSZ01 (sample SAMN05326647, study PRJNA326480) | marine metagenome | isolation source: seawater | place: Indian Ocean: North | collected 2010 | reverse complement strand
GAGCACCGACCCGTCGCAAACCGAGAGCGTGCGCGAGCCGGGTGCACGCTAAGCGGAAGAAACCCGCTGATCTGGGTTCAAATCCCAGTGCCCCCACCACTGAAGACAATCTTGCGAACAGCATGCAAGTTGTCCCGATCTAGGTTGGATTGAATAGAAACCGATGCCCGGGTACCTGATATGGCCCGTCGATTGGTCGCCCTAGCCATAGTGCTCCTGCTAATGTCCCCATTATCGGGTAGCATCGCAGCATCTAGCTCCAACTCACATGGCAACAAGTACCTGCAAGTAGCCAAAATAATCGAACCGAATCATCAGACCTCAGTCCCTGAACAGGGTGAGATATGGTGGGACCCGCAAATTGAGTGGTGGAAAGCAACAACTCTGGATCTCGACAGAAACAACATCCACGACTCCATCCAGACTGCCACCGGACCCGTAAATGTCGGACTTTCTTTCTCCAGGGACGTGTCCGAAGAAGACCACAAAGAACTCCAATTAATGGGGTTCGATATCCATTTGGAGTTACCTGTCGTAAACGCGATTCTCCTAGGTGAAATAGACCCGCACGAGGCTGAGGGACTATCGAAACTAAACGGGGTGGTAATGGTCGAAAGATACGGCTCACTCGAATTCTATGGGGACGTTCAGACACCCGCTGTCAAAGCCAGTAATTCCTCCGAATACCCAGTTGGAGCATGGGATCTGGGCCTATCGGGGAAGGGCATAAACATAGCAATGGTGGATACCGGGGTAGATAACGAGCACCCCGGACTCGAGGGTAAATTCGTGGCAGGCTATGACGCTGTCTGCTATATGCACAGCGACCCCCAATGTGTTCTTGCTGGAGGCAGGGAAGATGACGGATCCTTCGATCCAGATGATGGAAACCAGCACGGGACTGCCTGCATGGGCATGGCAAGTGCTACGGGACTCGAGTCCGATGGGACCCAATCCTCCTTCTACGGCTCGGCTCCGGATGCTGGGCTAGTAGATGTCAGAATAGGGACGGACGTCGGTGCAGGACCGTTTGAGAACTACCTGCTAGAACAGGAATTCTATGAATCGGCAATGAACGGCCTCCAGTGGATAATTGATCATAAAGACGATGCATGGGCAGGAACAGAAGAGGAGAGCCACGGGATAGATATCATCTCCCTCTCTTGGGGCATAACTAGCCACGAGGATGGGGGCTCCGATGGCTCCGACATGCATAGCCGAATCCTCGACGAGGCAATGGAGATCGGGATAGTGGTATCAAACGCGGCTGGTAATTCTGGAGAGGATAATGACGGACTATCTGGGATGAGTGCCTCCTCCCTCTCGATCACGGTGGCCGCAACAGACGACATGAACACGGTTAACAGGACAGACGATGAAATCGCGAGCTATTCCTCCAGAGGTCCTCGCAAGGACAATGGCGATGGGAACCCGCTAAACGAACTAATACCAGAAATCAGCGCACCGGGAACAAACATTGTCCAAGCGGAGGCTTGTGTGACTAGTGGGCCATGCAACAACTTCCTCGGAGGAGACGCTTCCGAGAATACCTACACCGGTAGGGGGAGTGGTACATCTTACGCAACACCCTCCGTTAGTGGAATTATCGCACTAGTCCTTGAGGCCAACTCAAACCTCACTCCACTTCAGGTGAAAGAAGTTCTCAAGCACACTTCAGAGCTCAGGGGAGAACCAAGCGCCCCCGAAGTCGATCCCTACTGGAACAGGGAGTTTGGGTACGGCATGGTAGATGCCCTAGCCGCAGTTGAACTGGCTATATTCCTAAGAGAGTCCGGGCAGACTTCCTCCATAGATCACAATCTCCAGATTCATGGACTTAACATCACCCAGTCAGGATTGATTAACATCACTGGCCACTCGTGGGGTCAGGCTGGTCCAATCGAAAGAGTAGAGTTCAGAATAGACGAAGGCCCATGGTCGGAAGCAACCTATTCTGTTACACCCGGAGAAATAGGTGCTCTGACGCCGTTTCTTTGGCACGTGATATTAGATCCCGAGGATATCCCAGAAGGACAGCATACCGTAGAGGCGCATGCTGTATCCGGAAACTCTCACTCTCTTCCGGTGTTTTTCGAGATTACAGGGAGGGCCTCTAGCTCTTCGGCAGAGGGAATCCCTCCGTTAGTGATTGGACTTGTGGTTCTAGTGGCCACTGCCTGGCTGGGCTCTCTAGTCTTAGTAAGACTTCGATCGAATGAGGGGGATGGCGAATCTCCCTCTTCCGACAAGAGCCATTCCGGGCCCGCAATAGATGCCGAACTCCTCGACTGAAAATCCCCCAAACGCGAAAATTGAGCTTGAAGGGCCGCCTTGTTCAAATCCTAGAACTCTAGTCCGCAGGTCATGGTGAGATTCTCCGACCGTTCGAATAGCATCCGTCCAACGGGCGTGAGGAGGATGTTTGACATGGCTGGAGACGATGCCGTGCAGTTCGGCCTTGGAGAGCCTGACTTCCAACCTCCCGATTTGGCGATTGAGGCATTCACTAGAGCTATGAAGGAGGGGAGGAACAAGTACACTACTACGGCCGGTTTACCAGAATTGAGGCAAAAGATAGCCGAAATGTGGCACTATCGAATCCCGACCTTGGATGAGTCCAATGTTTGCATCACCATGAGCGGGACCAATGCACTTCTGGATATCTTCTTGGCCATAGTTAATCCAGGGGATAAGGTGATGATTCCAGAGCCATACTTCCCATTATATCCTCCCGATGTAGTGATTTGCGGAGGCAAACCCTCTTTCTACCCATGTAAGTTTGAAAACGGCTTTGTCCCATCCTTGTCGGATTTAGAGGAGATAGTCGATGAGAACACAGTCGCTATCCTCTATAATTTCCCTAGTAACCCCACAGGAGGCAACGTTAACGAAGAACAGAGGGACGAACTCGTTGAGTTTGCTAGGAAGAACGACCTCTGGCTGATTACCGATGAGGTCTACGACAGGATTGTCTACGACTCACCTCACGTCTCATTCTTAGGAGCGGGTTATGATAAGCTGGTTATGGTTCAATCATTCTCCAAGACCTTCGCTATGACGGGGTGGAGGATTGGTTACCTGCTTTCTCCGGATCCAGGGCTCATGGGTGAGCTAACAAAGATGCAGTACTATGTTACCGCATGTTCTAATGACGCAATGCAACATGCTGTTTTGGAAGCACTGGATAAGTGCCCAAGCTATCCCGAAGAGATGTGTGCTGAGTTCAAATCCCGGAGAGACCTAATTTGCGAGAGACTGAACCAAATGCCAGGAGTTTCATGCCACACCCCAACAGGTGCCTTCTATGTCTTCCCCAAGGTAGAAGTTCCTGGAATGAATAGTGAGGAGATAGCTCTCAAGCTTCTAGAGGGGGGTGTTCTCTGCTCACCAGGTACAGCATTTGGAGAAGCAGGCGAAGGGCATCTAAGATTCGCATACACCATTGGGAGGGATGATATCTCAAGGGGGATGGACAGAGTCGATTCGGTCCTAAGGGAGCTGAGGGGTTAATTTCTCTTGAACCACTAGTCGTCCCCAAACAACTGGAATGGAATATCAATCATTCTTGACCCAGACTCTCCTTCCTCCGAGTCATCTTCAGTGAAATCCTCACCATCGGCAAACAATGCCTCATTCTCGATATCCTCATCGGGCTCCTCTAACTGCTTCATTCTTAGTGATTCCAAGGTTTTTTCCTGCCCAAACATCCAATCTGGTAACTCTTGAGAACCACCTAGGACAGAAATTGTAGTGAATGTAGCCATTGGAAGTACGGATATTGCCACAATAAAGTCTAGAATTGCAGTCTCCGGGATTTCAGCTTCAGGAGCTATGATTCGGAGTATCACTTTCTCCAATTGCATTTCATGCCATTCAGAGTAATCCACGTCAAGTAGATCAAGGGAAAACAACAGAACTATCCTAGCAACAAGCCAATAGAGGAAAATCGGTAGAATCCATGAGAGTCTGGAGATTCTCCACACTACGTTTCTGAACATTGCAGCAATACCTACCAGGTGCCAAGACACCATTGGATGAACCCTGACAGCAACCCAAAGAGCAACTAGGTATCCTGCCATCCCTAGATCAAAGGCCCTACTCGGCCTAACCAAGGAATCCGGCACGCCCTCCATGATAGCTAGTGGTACAGCAATCAGAATTACCTGCATTGGAACCGCAAGAAGTTGGAGTCCACCGTGAATAGCCATAAGATCAAATTGCCCATCTCCTGTTTTCTCTCTCACTAATCTGGCCATCTTCCCATAAGGCGTGTTTTGGAGGTGAAGTCTGGCCCTATCAACTAACTCGGGGTCACCTCTTCTGGAACTCAGTCTTAGAAAGGGGAGTATTCCCCCTTGGTTAGCGACGAAAAAGGGCCTGAAACCTCCAACAATTAGTGCCAAAGCTATTGAAACTGCCCCATATGAAAGACCAGCAATTACCACCCAGTGAATCAGATCAGTCCTAACGCCAACGGAGGCAGATTCGTAATTGATATCAATCAGATAAGTTAGTGAGAACAGCACTATGGGCGCCATCGTTATCTGGACTATTACGAAAAGGACCAATAGCAACCTCTTGATAACGATCGCTCGATCCACCATATGCTGTTACGCCCAAGCATTGTAACATAAGCACTTCATTCTCTAAGGGGGTCATAGTGGCGGTTAATTGACAGATTGTGGGGTGTCGAGCTTCTTGATAGAAATGAACCATTTTCCCCAACCTTCTTACAGGGAAGAATTCCGCAAAATCCTGAAAATGAGTTCCGTGCGAGTGTTAGCCCTCTCTTCTCTGCTGATAGCAGTGAGCTTCTCTAATGCTGTAATCCAATTGTCCGAAGACTCAAGAGATTTCTACAACGTTGTGGGCAAGAACAATCCTGTGGATTTCGAAGTAACCGGGATAGAAATTGGAAATGATACCCTTTCCCCAAGAGTTTGGGACCAACCCGACACAACTCTTCAGGAGTACATGACCAAGGGAGAAACTATTCAGGTGAACGTTACTTTCAAGCAAATTGGAGTTCTTGTAGACCAGGTTACCACCGATGCAAAACTCGAGATTTGGCACCCGATAGGCGTAATAATTAGCGAATGGACATTCAATATCACTCTAGCAGCAGGCCAGTCAACGAAGGTGGAATTTGTTTGGACCCCATCCATAGCCCATAGCAGCCTAAGTGACGATGGCTGGCTAACAGGCGGCGTTACCTTCAGAGGAATGGTCCTTCCCGAAGTTGGGGTGGACGGGGACCTCACAAACGATATCCTAGACAGAGACGTTCCCATTGCGTATTGGTACGACCCTATGGAGAATGGGTTTTGTAACGACGAAGCCAATGAAGGCAAGTTCTGCACCAATAACGCGGTGCCCTTCGGAACTCCTTCTTGGTATGCTGCAGGATACACCGACGGATACCAACCCGATTCAAACAACTACCCTACCGGTTCATGGAGGATGGAGAACTCCTCAAGCGCTACTGGAGAGTGGCACTGGAAGGTCTCGGGTGATAATGACAACTATGCTTCGAATAGATTCGACAGACTAAGATGGGCATGGCAAAGAGTCAACCCTAACGACGCATGTTCCGACCAAGTGTATGAAGACAGCCATAGTCTTGGATACGGGGAATATGACCCAATAGTATCGGGAATCCATGGTGCAAGCCTCTGCCTAGTCAAGGTCGAAAGCCCTCTCCTATATTCCATTCAAATCGCTACCGATGCATGGGGTGTAATGGGGGAAGGCGATTCAATAATGCTCGAAACCGACTCAGGGGCCGCGGGAAATGTGGAATATCTGAACTACTCTTCTAGAAATCTTTCATCTTCGGAAGGGGATTGGTCAAGGATCGTGTGGAATGCTACCGGCTTGCACCAGAACGAGGGTTTCACTTTGTCACTCCTCTTCCTCTCCGACTCATCTTTCTCAGATATGGGCATACATATCGACTCGTTCATCATTTTTGCAATAGAGAAGGGAGATGAATATACCATAGACGCGCAGTGTAGCTTTCCTGACAATCAGGGCGGTTCGATGGTCTTTGACCCCGAATCCGAGGGAGGTAATACCATACTCGTTGAAGCAGCTGATCCCAATCCTCCATCATTGCACTGCCGAATCTTCAACAAAGGATACATAGACACAACTCTCAGGTTTAAAACAACGGTTTCCAATGAATCGTGGATGTCCCAATTCCCCCTGAGGATAGACTCAAACAACTTCAACGATCATGATAATGAAGTAAAATCGAATACAATCAAGGCTAGAACTTTCACCGATGCCTGGTTCAATCTCACAATCCCAGATGGGGCGCCTGTTCAGGACTTGTTCTGGTATACTTGGATCAATGACGGCATTATGGGTTCCCAGGATACAAAATACTACGTTGAGCTTCCAGTTAGTGTAGAGTCAACGTACCGAATGACACTGAAACAGGAGACACTTTCTAATCCGGCAGCGACAATTATGCCCGGCGGCAAGGCAAATATTACCATGGAACTAAAGAATACTGGAAACCAATTTTCCTCGTGGGATCTTGCCGGGGTCTTTGAAGACTCAGCCCTCTCTTCTGACAACCTGAAATGGTACGAATTAGGCGGGGATGAGATTTCGATCCTCAACATGTCTCCAATTGAGGAGGTCTCACTTAATGTCGAAGTTTCAATACCTACGGGTTTGGCTCCAGGTATCTATGGATTGGATGTCTTAGCTAGTCCGAGGCTTCCAAACACATTCGAAGCGTCTTCGTGGTTATTCATCGAAGTCCCAGTATACCACAATTTAGTAATTGCTCCCGTTAGGAATGCAATGTTGGCCCCAGCAAACGGAGAGGAGCAAAATGTTCAGGTGTTTATTTTCAACGAAGGAAACACCAGGGACACCTTTGATTTGAGAGTCGATACGGACAACTGGAAGCTGCAAGCAGAATTGAGCTCAGATGACGTAACACTGGAGGAAAATGGCGGCCAAGTTACAGTATCCTTAATCCTCCCCATGCCTAAGATGGTCGAGAATGGTACATACAGAGTTTCCATGATAGGAACTAGTCAGTCAGACCCGAGTTACCAATCTGTAACAAACTTCTATCTCACCGTTCCAAAGACATACCTAGTAGAGGCTGAAGACAGAGACCTCTCAGAGGAAGTTTTCGCAGCTGGTACTGATCCAAGAACCCTAAAGTGGGAGATCCACAACTATGGGAACCAAGACGACTCCTTCGATATAGAACTAGACTTCCCACCCGATGTAAACGCCTTCGTATCAGGACTTTCGGGTGGAAGGACCCCCTACATAGCTCCCGGAGAGTCCTACAACATTAGCCTAAGCTACTCTTTCGACGCCGGTGTGCAAGGGGCTAGGGTGATAGAGCTCATAGCCACAAGTGTTGAGTCGGGAGTATCGACAGAAGCAGAGGCGAGGTTCGAGGTCGGTACAGTTGGTTTCCTTCTAGTTCTCCCTCCTTCATCTCAGACTAATGCAGAAGAGATTTACGAGCCAGGAGACGATTACATCATAGTCTTCTCAATCCGTAGCGCTCATCCGGAGTTAGAACAGCAAATCAGGGCAGACGTCGAGTTGGATAATCTCTGGACAGTCTACGATGCCAGAGTCGATGATGAAGATAGAAACTTCGTTCTAGCCGCAGGCGAGAGTAGGGACGTTACCATCCACTTGGACGTGAGGGACGAGAATCTTGAAAACCTCCCTTTCAACATTGTTGATTTCAACGTTACATTAGTCATTATCAGCGATCTAGACACAACCAAGAAGACTGCAATGGTAACGCTGTACAAACCAGATCCCGAACCAGAAGGCCCAGATGTAGAAGAAATAGGCTGGACGGCGGCAAATTACATACTGATCCTTATTGGAGTGGCCTTCATTGCAGGAATCCTTTTCGCGTCTTTCTCGGTTGCGAGGAAAGCATCTTCTCCACTAGAAGAGTACTCCTCGCTAAATGACTACAGTATGACTGTTGAGGGGTGGGATGGTAGCAAGAAAAACCACGGAGAACTACCATCCGCCGATGAAATTGCAAACTCGATGTATGGCGGCTCAAAGGACCTCTTCGAACAGCCCCCCCCTCCTTCTAGAATTCCAGACCTCCCTCCTCCCGATCAACTAGAAAATATCGGTCCACCAATTCCCGATAGTGGTCTTCCAGAGGGGTGGACCATGGAGCAGTGGCAATACTACGGGCAGGAATGGCTAGATTCACAGAAGCAAGATTAGTGGTTAATTCACCATCTTGCACGATTGGGAGTCCTTATGACCCCCCTTCCGATGGCCCGCTCGTCAAATCAAGGTCGTGAACGGATGTACAACGGACAACAACCAATCTTTATCCTAAAAGAAGGAACAACAAGAACTAGCGGAAAAGGGGCACAGAGCAACAATATTGCCGCGGCAAAGGCCGTTGCAGATGCTGTCAGGTCAACATTAGGGCCCAAGGGAATGGACAAGATGCTTGTCGACTCCATGGGTGATGTGGTAATCACCAATGACGGGGCAACGATTCTGAAAGAGATGGAGATAGAACACCCCGCTGCAAAGATGATAATTGAAATTGCAAAGACTCAGGAGCAGCACTGTTTCGATGGCACCACAAGTGCGGTGGTTATTGCAGGAGAACTTCTGAAGAGGAGCGAGGAGCTAGTTGAGCAGAATGTCCACCCCACAGTCATTTGTGAGGGCTTCAGACTTGCTTCTGATAAGGCTGTAGAACTAATTGACTCACATGGAAATGGGGTCGATGAGAAGATGCTCTCAGAGGTTGCAAAGACCGCACTGACAGGAAAGAGTACAGGAGCAGTGAAGGATTTCCTCTCAGGTATCAGCGTGAAAGCAGTCCTAGCAGTAGCTCAGGAAGATGATGAAGGGGCCTTGGTAGATCTTGATGATATCAAGGTCCAGAAGAAGCAGGGGGGATCAATTAGAGACAGTGCCTTGGTGGATGGAATTATTCTCGATAAGGAGAGAGTCCATAGTGGAATGCCGCGGAGTGTTTCCGATGCAAGAATTGCTCTGGTCAATTCTGCAATAGAGGTTAAGAAAACGGAGGTGGATGCGAAAATCCAGATCACAGACCCAAACATGCTTTCCCAGTTCCTAGACGAGGAGGAGCAATTCCTGAAGTCCCTGGTAACAAGGATTGAGGAGAGCGGGGCAAATACTGTGATTTGTCAGAAGGGGATAGACGACGTCGCTCAGCACTACATGTCAAAAGCCGGGATTTTTGCAATAAGGAGGGCAAAGAAGAGCGATATGGAAGCACTTTCCAAGGCAACAGGGGGTAGGATAGTAACCAATCTAGACGATCTCTCTGAAGGAGACCTAGGTTCAGCATCTAAAGTCGAGGAGAGAAAAATTGGAGACTCAGACATGGTCTTCGTAGAGGGCTGCCCTCAGGCAAAAAGCGTCTCAGTTCTTCTCAGAGGAGGTACCGAGCATGTTGTTGACGAAGTAAAGAGAGCCTTCGAGGATGCAATCGGGGTCGTGGCGGTTGCTCATGAAGACGGTGCAGTCCTAACGGGCGGCGGATCTGTAATTGCTGCAATCAGCAGAGATCTTAGGTCATATGCAGAGGGAATTGGAGGAAGGGAGCAGATGGCAATAGAGGCTTTCTCTAGCGCGTTAGAGGTGATTCCCAGAACATTAGCAGAGAATGCAGGACTAGATCCGGTTAACACAATTATCGACCTCAGAAAGGCTCACTCAGAGGGCAAATCCACTCATGGAGTAAATGTGTTCAAGGGTGGCGTGGTTGATATGTCCAAGGCCAAGGTTTTCGAGCCGAGTAGAGTAGTAGAACAGGCTATCCAAAGTGCCTCTGAGACCGCGGTAATGATTCTCAGGATTGATGACGTGATCTCGAGTAAGAGTACCGGTCCGATGGGTGCAGAGGACTTTGACGGAATGGACATGTGACGGCTATTACCCTGTAGTAGCACACACTCAAATGCACATGTTCAATAATCGGAAACTCGTCGATTGATACGCCGGTCCTAGGCGTCAAGGTGCTTAGATGTCAGAAAACCCATTGCTGATACTTTTTGGCTCTCAGTCAGGAAATGCAGAAGACCTATCCGCGAAGGCTTCTAAGGAGGCAAAATCATGGGGCTTGTTCCCAACAGTAAAGGGAATGGATGAAATAAAGATAGGGGATCTCTCGACTGAGAAGAGAGTTCTGATTTTCTGCAGCACATGGGGCGAAGGGGAGCAACCCGATAACGCCGAGGATCTTTGGATAGAAGCAAACGGAGAATCAGCACCAAGTCTTGATGGGTGCCATTTTGCGGTGTGCGCTCTGGGCGACACCTCATACGAGTTCTTCTGTGAATCAGGAAAGGAATGGGACGGTTGGTTCGAGAAGCAGGGTGCTAGCAGGATCATGGAGAGGGTGGATTGCGATGTCGAATACGATGACCCAGCAGCAAAATTCACAACTGAGGCTCTTTCAAGACTATCTGCAGTCTCAAACGAGGGTGTTTTCAATCCAGATATGGTGGGCAAAAAGGCCGATTTGGCTGAATCCGATAATGACCAAGACCCCCAAACTTCTGAAACAAATGAAGGTGAGTCTGCACCTGCAGAGGGACTCGATGATCTCCTCTTCAGCGGCGATAGATCCCTTGAGATTCTTTTTGGCTCCCAATCTGGAAATTCCGAGGGTTTGGCCGCGATGATGGCAAAGCAGGCAAAGGCATACGGGCTAGAGGGAAATGTTCACGATATGGATGGATTTGACTTCAACTCTCTTTCCAGCAAGAAGAGGGTGCTTGTTGTTTGTTCAACTTGGGGGGAAGGAGAGCAGCCCGACAACGCAGAGGAACTTTGGAAGTTTGCAAACTCTCCTTCGGCATCTAGGATGGAGGGGGTGCACTTCGCTGTCTGCGCTCTGGGCGACACCTCATACGAGTTCTTCTGTGAATCGGGAAAGGAGTGGGATAGACAGTTCGAGAGCCTAGGGGCAACTAGGTTGGTTGACCGCATTGACTGCGATGTCGATTACGATGCTCCCGCAGCACAGTGGTTACTCGAAGCCCTACCCGCGTTAGCAGCTGTAGACAGCACGGGAACCTTTCATGAGGACATGATCGAATCGATCAAGGAACTTGTTAGTGGTTCCGGAGCATCTGCAGATGGCGAGGATGGCTTCACGATGCCAAAGATTTCAGCCGAAATCCTGCAAGCAGAGGTCTCTGTATTCAGATACGACCCCGCTTCCTCCAGCACAGGAACAGACACATGGAAGTGTGCTTTGCCGGGTCACATTTCTGTGCTTGAGGTGCTAAGGATTCTAAAGAACTCGCAAGACGGTTCTCTGACATTCCGTGACGGGGCTTCAGACGACCCGAATACAGGAATATGCGTCAATGGGAGACTTGTTCTTCCCGGCCAAATTAGAATAGACGCAGTCGCCCCAATCAGGGACGGAAATATTTCCCTCCGAATTGAACCACTAGTAGGCTTCGAAGTGATCAGGGACCTAGTCATTGACCCATGGTCATTGGAGAGGAAGAGGGAGTCAAGCGAGCCATGGATGGTTGCAGCCACCAGAGAGGGAATCCCTACCTCCCAGGGTCCGATTATAGGTAAGATGGAACCCTCTGAGGCCTCTCTTCTTCACTCCATGTGTGATTTCCAGAGCCAGAACATCTTGCACTCAAGCTCTGATGCTGTACCCCATGCAAATGGGTATCTAGGCCCAGCTGTGTTGGTTCAATCATGGGCTAGGAGAAACGACTCCAGAACCTCTATTTCAAAGAAGGAAGAAATAGACACGCTATTGGCTTCTTCAAACGGCATAAAGGCAGAGACAGATATGGCTCCAATTAGGCGTCAGACCTCGAACCCGCCAAATGTCACAGCCTCTCTTCTAGAGGCGAAGAACTCTGTACTCACAATGGAAGGTTTCAACGGGAAGCATGGAAAACATGTTTGGTGGTATACGTGGACAGTCAAGAGCAGTGGCCAAGTTAACGACACGGTGATCTACCGTCAAGCACTTGGTCCATTTGCACTCCTGGGGAATCTCTTCTCGGGAGTGACGGCTAGGATGGTCTTGGGATTCACCAGAACTGGGGGAAACATGTTCAACGGTCAGCTAGGAATGATTGCCCCTCCAGCCGGGATCGGGAAGATGCCCAAGCAATTCAACTCTTCAGTCGAAAGGCATCACGAGGTTGTAGCAATTTTCAACGAGCTGGATGGTAGGTTCTGATGCCAACAAAGTTCGCATATCATCCGGGAAATGTCGCCCATAGCAGTGCTACTGAAGTCTCTCAAACAATGGAACCAGCCTGTAGATCACTTGGAATTGAACTGGTTCCGATGAATGGTGCGACAAGCTGTGGTGCGGGAATAATCAGGCAGGCCAATGACATCCTACAAGTAACCCTGAACGCTAGGAACTTCGCCATCGCAGAATCTATGGGGCTGGACATAATTACTCCCTGCGCAACAACGGCAGGAAATTTGCACGAGGATCTAACAAGACTAAAGCAAGACCCACTACTTTTGGCCAAGACCAACGATGTTCTAGGCAGGACATGCGGTCTTTCCCTTGCCGGAGAGGTCTCAGTTCATCACCTTCTACACGTTATTGTGGATGAGCTGGGCCTCGAAAAAGCGGAATCGAAGCTCAGGAACCCAATGAAATTCAAGATCGCTGGCTTCTATGGGCCAAATATCCAGCAAGAAGGTGCTTGCGGAGGGGATGATGTTTTCGATCCCAACTACCTAGAGCTTCTAGTAAAGTCACTGGGGGGTAATCCGGTTAGTTGGGGGAGTAGTAGAACAAATAGCGTAGGGGTACCGGGTCTTTTCTCCGAGGAAACTACCGTGCTTAAGCAAGTAGCTTCAGTTATTTCGGAAGCCAAGTCAGCTGGTGCCGATATGATTGTCAGTGTTTGCACTCTCTCTCATACAATCCTAGACGTGTACCAAGGTAAGGCCAGAAGATCCACGGGGTTATCTACCAACATTCCAGTCATCCATCTAACAGAGCTCCTCGCATTTGCCTTCGGACACTATAACAACAGATTAGCCCAACTAAAGACCAGAGTCGCAGTAATAGGCGATTAGAATTGCTCCAGTCCTGTCTGGCCCTCGGGTCTAAAATTTTCAGGGGGGAGATCCTTAATTTCTCTAGAAGACGACTCAGGAGCTTTAGTCGAATCGCTTCCTGATAGCTCCGGTCCGACCCTGGCTCTTGACTCTTTTACGAAGTCATGAGCTGGAATCAACCTATCCGCCAGTTTCACACTGAAACTAGTTAGATTGGAGAGATCTTTGTGAGGGTTTCCAGATAGGCCCCTTGTAACTCTCCTGACTGCTTTGTGCATCGACTCCTCTTTTCTCCTCGATGCCTCTTTAGCCCCCTCGTCCCGGGTCCCTTCAGCTACTAGTACCACAACCTCTCCCTCCCTGCTCCTTCCAGTCCTACCTCTTCGCTGGATTGTTCTGATTTCACTTGAAACGGGCTCGTAAAAAATTACCAGGTCCGCGCTGGGAATGTCAAGCCCCTCTTCCCCAACAGAGGTAGCTACTAGGACGTTGGACTCCCCGGATCTGAAAGATTCCAATCTAGATATCTGCTCCTTCGGAGATAGTCCACCCGACTCCCCTCTGCTTGATTGGCCAATAAACTGAACCGCCCGAGCACCACTCAAGTCAGATAGTGCCTCCTCAAGTGCTTCCACCGTATCTCGATAGTTTGCGAAAACAATTACTCGCGACTCATTATCTCTCCTCAACCTACTACTTACAAGCCTCCTTACTGCTCCTATCTTTGAGTGAATTTCACTCATCTCCCTCAACCTCTCACTAAGTAATCTAACTCTCCTGTCTCTAAGGAAATCATTCGAAGACCTGCTCCTTCCTTGTTCCAATTCCATTCTATCCAGAAAATGCTTGGATGCTGCTATTCCTTGGCAAAGCAAGTGGTTAATCAGATGATGAAGCCTCATTGCAGTAGCAATTTGGGATGAAGACCTGTATCCGCTCTTGTCCCCCCGATGAATTGCTTGCTGAGCACGATCCATCGCATTTGAAAGCCCTGATTGCGTTATCCTTCCGGGAATCACGTACCTGCCGAACCTTCTTTCTCTATCGACAATCCCCTCTTGCCAGATTATGAAAGGCTCTGCAAGATCTCTGATTTCACTAGGAACCTCCACCTTCTCCTCTCTAACTTCTAGTTCTGAGAGAAACTCAGACATTAACGGGTCATCCGCGGTTCTCAGGTGGATCTTACTAATTCCAAGCCTCCTGCAAACTTCCTTGACTTGGTCCCTTCTAGACCCCGGACTCGCCGTTGTTGCTAGAATCAATGGATTCAATGCTTGCGAGAGGTACAATTCAGCAGCCTCAGCCATCGCGTGACTTCCTGTACAGTGATGAGCTTCGTCAACTACAAGCAATGAGCAGTCTTTCATAGATAGCCTGCCATTTTTGGCATCGTTTCTGACTACTTGGGGTGTCGCGAATATCAACTTAGACTCTTTCCAAAGTTCGACTCTCTTTACGGAAGGATTCTGACCACTAAGAGATATTGGATTCAACGCTGAGGAGTCCGACAATACTGGCTCAGTGCTCTTCAAGTGCTGATTAGTTAGTGCTACCGTAGGAGCAATCACCAAAGCCCAACCACCTAACTTCGAAACTACTTCCACTACTGCCATCCATGCCACAGCAGTCTTCCCGGCAGCGGTGGGAAGAACGAGAAGAGTAGATCCAGAGAGTGCATCGTCAAGTGCTTGGAGTTGGTATGCCCGTGCCTCAACCTTGTCCGATCCTAGTCCCGGATGCACAACGTAACCTCCCATGGTCCGAGGCCTCCTAAGTCAGGGTTCAAAATCGTTGCATCATAGTAAATCAAAGCCATCACCCCTCAGGGGTGAAGAATTTCAACCCCGATTCGTTCAAATAGGGTATGTTAGTCGCAAGGCCGCTCACTACGTGAGGTACCAGACACCAAAGGGCTCTGCTTAGCACCCCACAACACTGGTTCCGCGTTCGCGGAACCAGTCAGGTGTCACGGTCCCTCCATTACGTGGTTAGCCCGGAATGCCCGCTTGCGGACATTCAGGAAATTACGGAGGAATTGCAATGGCAGACCGACACAGACCCCGCCGAGGTAGCATGGGCTATAGCCCAAGGAAGAGATCCGTTAGGCAGTTCCCAAGAATCACCTCTTGGCCAGATTCTGAATCCAAGGAAGTTCGTGTTCAGGGATTTGCAGGATGGAAGGCCGGAATGACTCACATCCTAATGAGGGATACAAACCCCAAATCAACATCTGCCGGTCAAGAAGTCAGAAAGGCAGTCACTGTTGTGGAGGCCCCTCCGATGAATGTACTCGCCATAAGGGGATACAGGATGACTCCATACGGTAAGCAGACCGCAGGAGAGGTCTGGGCCGACATTTCTGAGGATGGCCCAACAAACCTCTTCCCTCGATACGCCAACCAGACTCGTGGAGAAAGGGATGTAGAAGAGGGTAGGAAGCCTGCTATGAGGGGAGGGCGAATACCGAAGAGGGGTAAGAGCGAAATCGAAGAGTCAGTAAAATCGCTTAGAGAACAGGACCTGACAGAAGTCAGACTAATCGTTAGTACCCAACCAGAAATGGTTCGTAGCGTTCCTTCAAAGACTCCAGAGATCATGGAAGTCGGACTAGTTGGTGGCGATATAGAAGCAAAGATCGACTGGTCCATGGAAAGATTGGGCGGCACAATCGAACTAGGAGATGTGTACGAGATCGGTCAAGAGGTCGACGTTGTCGGTGTAACAAAGGGGAAAGGTTGGCAGGGGTCGATCAAGAGATTCGGACTAAAGCTACTCAGCCACAAGAACAGCAAGAGGAGGCGACAAGGGGGCAACATGGGGGATTTTGGTACCGGGTACGTTAGGAAGACCATCAGACAGGCCGGCCAAGTGGGCTATCACAAGAGAACAGAGCTTAACAAGAAAATCCTCAGGATTTCTGAACCAGAAGAATCCGATATAACTCCAGCTGGGGGCTTCCTCAACTATGGCGAGGTAAGTAATCCTTACATGATTATCCAGGGAAGCCTTCCAGGCCCGGCAAAGAGACTACTCAGATTCAGAGACGCTACTAGGCCAAGGAAGATTTCAGGAGATGTCGAAGTTACCTATGTGAGCACTTCGAGCAAGCAAGGGGTTTGATAAAATGAAGACTAAGGCATACAATCTGGTAAACTCCGTCGTGCAAGAGGAGATGGATGCCGGTCTTCTGGCAGAAACATACGAAGTTCAAGCAAAAGACGGAAAGTCAATCAATCTCCCAGCTCCATTTTATTCCGAGATTAGGGAGGACATTGTCCGTTCAGCAGTTCATTCATCCAGGGCAAATAGGAGGCAGTCATATGGGCACAGAGAGCACGATGGGAAGAAATCCCCCCAGCCCGGAATGAAACATTCAGTAGAATGGTGGGGGAAGGGCAGGGGCGTATCCAGAATCATGAGGAAAACAGGCCAAAGGACCGGTGCTCAGAATCCCCATACCAGAGGAGGAAGAAGAGCACACGGGCCCAAGGTAGACAAGGATTGGTCCCAGAAAACTAACTCAAAGGAAAGGAGAATCGCCAGAGACTCGGCAATAGCCGCTTCTTGCAATCCAGTAACTGTTTCAACCAGGGGCCACAGATTCGAAGAAGGCACAAGGTTTCCGATTGTTATTGATGAATACGTCGAATCAAGGGATGGCTCAGATGAGAAATACGACATTGAATCAATTCCACTCCAGTACTCCACAAGGAAGTTCGTAGCAATGATGGAAGGACTAGGAGTTTCTGCCGATCTTGAAAGATCAAAGAGTGGAAGGACCATCAGAGCTGGCAAGGGAACTATGAGGGGAAGGAAGTACAGGACCCCAAAGAGCGTATTATTGGTCGTGGCTCAGAAGGGTGGGTTAGACAAGGCTGCAAGGAACTTGCCAGGAGTTGATGTAGTCACTTCGAAGGACCTATGCGCAGAAGATCTTGCTCCCGGAGGAGATCTTGGAAGACTAACCGTCTGGACTAAGTCAGCTATTGAGGCACTGGAGTGATATTATGATGGATCCGTACGATGTGATAATCATGCCATGGATCACTGAGAAGACCCTAGAAGCTAGGAGGATTGCCGACCCCGAGGGAGGTCACCTTGAGAATAATAACAGAATCGAGTTTATCGTCAGGAGGGAGGCTACTAAGGAGGACATCAAGAGGGCTGTAGAAACACTCTTGGATGTCAAAGTCTCAAAAGTTAATGTTAGGATCAATAGAACCGGAAAGCACGCTAGCATCCGTCTCACGGATGATTATGACGCAGAGGAGGCAGCGCTCAAGCTTGGAGCGTTCTGAGGTGTAAATATGGGTAAGAGGACACGCTCACAGAGGAGAGGGTCGAGCCCCAAGAATAGGGTCTCAAGCCACAGATTCCCAGCTGCAAATCGCTTACCAAGGGTAAGGGGGGAGATTGCAGAGGTAGTAGATTTGGTTCATAGCCCCGCACACACAGCCCCCTTGGCAAAAGTCAAGTTCGAGAACGGGGAAATAGCACATCTTGGTGCCCCTGAAGGAGTTGCAGTAGGGCAAAATGTAGCTTTCGGGGACAAGGTCTCACTTAGGCCAGGAAATGTTACCACACTGGATCAGATTCCAGAGGGAACTCAGATCTGCAATGTGGAGTTGAGACCCGGAGATGGGGGCAAGATCGCTCGTTCTGGAGGAAACTCTGCAATGATTGACACTAGAATGGGGGATTACGTCCGAGTACAACTCCCTAGTGGCAGATCCAGGGATCTTCCTGCCAAGTGCAGAGCCACCATAGGTGTTCTCGGCGGTCATGGTAGGACAGAGAAACCCCTCTTGAAGGCAGGAGCAGCACACCACAGGGCCAAGGCCAGAGGCAAGCTATACCCAACAGTTAGTGGAGTCGCCATGAATCCAGTTGATCACCCTCACGGAGGGGGTAATCACCAAGCCGTTCACGGCCCCAGCTCAGTGAGCAGAAACGCACCACCGGGTAAGAAGGTAGGCAACATTGCGCCAAGAAGGACAGGTCGTGGAAGATCGAAGAAGGAGTAGAGAAACATGGCTAGGAAGAGGAAGCAGTTCAGGTCAGCAAAGATGGCCAGACGTCAGGCAAGAAAGAGGAGATCGAAGATTTCCGAGAGGCGGAAGAAGGAATTCCTCTGGAGGGGGTACTCGATGGATGAGTTGAAGGATATCCCACTCTATCCTTGGGGGAATAGCATGGAACCAGATAATGATGAATACGATCCAGACGCCCTATCCATAGCTGGACTAATGCCTTCTAGGGTCAAGAGAACCCTTTCTAGAGGCCTCAGTCCCGATTGCGAGAAGCTCCTAGAAAGAGTCAGGGGAAGTAACGGAAAGGTTGTGAGAACCCATTGCAGGGGGATGTATATTCTTCCGGAGATGGTCGGCACAACCATCGGAGTGCATGACGGTCAGAACTTCGTTAAACTGGAAATTACCCCTCCAATGATTGGGCATTCTCTAGGCGAGTTCGCCAAGACTAGGAAGTCAGTGACACACACAGGGCCGGGTGTCGGGGCGACTAGGTCTTCGCAGCACGTCGCACTAAAGTAGGTGAAAAAATGAGTAGAAAACAAGGCAAATCTCAGAGCGGATACAGCCAGCTTCTTGAGGGATCGAACCTTGTTACAGCTAGGTCAGTAAATCTTGACTGCCATCACAAGCACTGCTATCACATAGCAAAGGCAATTCGAGGCATGAACGCCGAAATTGCGAGAGAGTACCTTGAAGACGTAGTTTCCAAGAAGAAGGCCATCCCCTATCAAAGGAGGTCCAGGAAGGGGAGGGGAGGAAACACAATGGCCGGACACAGGAAGGGCAAGATGGGTCCCGGTAAGTTCCCAAATAAGGCCTCTCTTGAGTTCATCAAGCTAATCAATAGCGCAATGGACAATGCGAGACAACGATTCGACGATATCGATCCCGAAGATATGGTGATCACTCACGTTGCAGCTCATAGAGGGCAAGTTGCAACAAATTTCAGACCCAGAGCAAGAGGAAGAGCAACCCCTAGCAATCACTACCAGGTCAATCTGGAGATATTCCTAGAGTACTTCGGCGAAGAAGACGATATGTCTCCGGAAGATGGAGATTTTTGAGGTGACGAAATGAAGGAGAATACAATCCACAAGATGATTAACAGAAATGTCGAGAGGCAGTTGGTCAGGGAGTATCTCCTCAAGGAAACCGAAAGAGCAGGATTCGGAGGTCTAACTTTCAATAGAACCCCCGAGGGAACTAAAGTGACTTTGAGGGCAGAGCAGGTCGGTAGAATAATCGGAAGAAGAGGCAAGGTTATTCATGACCTCCAACGCCGACTACAGGAAGACTTCAATCTTTCAAATCCGCAACTAGAGGTCGAGGAGATAGAAGAATCAAGAACCAACGCCCAAGTTATGGCCAGCAGGCTGGCTAGCTCCCTCGAGAGGGGCTGGTTCTTCAGAAGGGCCGGACACAGCACAGTTCAGAATATCATGGACGCTGGAGCAAGGGGCTGCATTGTCATACTCAGTGGAAAGATTACCGGCGCCAGACACAGGGTGGAAAAGTTCCAGAAGGGGCATATCAAGTACTGCGGAGAGACAGCTCTGCAGCTCATGGACGTGGGATTCTCTACTGCCGTGAAGAAGCTTGGAACCGTTGGATGCACTGTCAGGATAATGCGCCCGGGAACCAAACTACCCCATGAGATCTCAATCCAGGAAAGGAGTGAATCCGGACTCCCCGAGCTTGTCGAGGCATCAGGCTTCGTTCCCCTAGAACTCGATGAAGCCCTAGAGAAGGCTTCGAAGGAGGAGGAGTGAAATGTCTCACGTCAGTGCAAAGGAAATCGACCAAATGTCTGATGATCAGAGAGAGCAGACTCTGGAGGATCTCAGGGACGAGATGCTTCAGCTAAGGTCTCAGCAGGCCCTCGGGGGTTCTGCATCCAATGCAGGTGCCTACAAACAGACAAGGAGAAGCATTGCCAGACTCCTCACAAAGATGAATCAGGAAAAGGAGGAGTGATTTGGCGGGAATTTGCAACATGTGCGCCCTTCCCGATGATCTATGTATTTGTCAGGAGATAGCCAAGGAACAACAGAAAGCGGTGATTTCAGTAGTTAGAAGGAGATATGGGAAAATGGTCACAATGGTAGAAGGAATTGAGGATACGGCAATTGACATCGGCCAACTTGCAAAGATCCTCAAGGGGGCATGTGCCAGTGGAGGGACCGTAAAGGGCAGGACCATTGAACTCCAAGGGGATCACAAGAAGAAGGCCGCAAAGGTCCTCGAGCAGAATGGTTACCAGGTGGAGGTGCGCTGAATGAGTTCTGTCATCAACATGCCTTGGCTCTCTAGGGAAATTGTGGTCCTCGAGTCGACTGACCCAACTCTAGTTGGCATCTCAGGGACCGTTTTGAACGAAACAAGACGCACAATTAGGGTACAGACTAACAGTAGAGTAGTTACAATTGCCAAGGACACAATCCTATTCTCAATCGAGGGAGAGGAGATTAGAGGTTCTACCGTAGGCCAGAGGCCGGCAGAAAGGATCGGAAAGAGATACAGGAGGGATTGAATTGAGAGATATCGGGGTCGACGTCAAGAAGCCAGAGGGAGAATGGGACGGTAATGAGAACTGTCCATTCTACGGCTCACTAAGGGTCCGTGGTCAGATCATCTCAGGAGTGGTCGCTTCCAAGGGAATGAAGGACACGGTGGTAGTCGAGAGGCAGACCTCACGTTACATGAAGAAATTCGAGAGATATGAAAAGAGAACCAGGAGATATCCTGCTCACCTTCCTAGCTGCATCGGAGAACTTTCTCCTGGAGAAAGCGTACGAATCATGGAATGCAGGCCTCTATCGAAGACGGTGAAGTTCTGCGTAATTGAGAGAGGTGAGGGGGAATGAAGGGAATTCCGGGCAAAGTGACTTCGGGATTGCCTACCCAAGCCCGCTTGGATTGCGTAGACAACACTGGAGCTAAGGTAGTCCAACTTATTACCGTTCTAAAGAAGGGAGGAGTAGCTAGGAGGTATCCTTCTGCAGGAGTGGGAGACATGGTAAGAGTAACCGTGAGGAGAGGAACTCCAGAGACAAGAAGGCAGATTTTCAATGCAGTAATTGTTCGTCAGTCTAGACCTTTCAGAAGAGTGGATGGAACATGGGTCCAGTTCGAAGATAATGCATGTGTAATTACAAACGAAAGGGGTGAAGTTCAGGGTTCCGACATTAAGGGGCCAGTGAGTAGGGAGGCCGCGGAAAGGTGGCCAAGGATAGCGGCTACGGCCAAACAGATTGTATGAGGTGTAAGATAATGGGTAGTAAGAAGGCAGGTAAGCAGAGAACATCTCAAAGAGATGCACCAATTCACATTCGAAGGAAGAGGATCAGAGCAAGACTCATCACCGAAGAAACCGATCTGAAAAACATCCGCACAGTAACTGTCAGAGTTGGCGACGAGGTCGAGGTCACCAGAGGCGACTTCAGTCACCCGAACAGCGTAAAGGCAGACACTCGTGGAAAGAGGCTAGGACAATCCAGGGGAAGAGCTGGAGTAAAGGCAAAGGTCTCCTCAGTAGATTCAAAGAAGGGATTCATTTTTGTCGATGGTCTCTCCCAATCCACTGCTGATGGAAAGGAGGAGGCAGTCCCAGTAAACCCCTCCAACGTAATTGTTACAAAATTGTTCGAAGGCGATCCAGAGAGAATCAGAAGAATCGTCGAAAGATCTGCAGGAGGTAATTCCGATGAGTAGAAGTCACCACAAGAGACTAGTCATGCCTAGGACTTGGCCTCTTACCAGGAAGACAAATATCTGGGCCCAGAAACCCAATCCAAGCGGCCATAAAATCGAGATGTGCATGCCATTGGGGATAATTCTCAGAGACGTCCTAGGCGTAGCACACAACATGAGGGAGGCAAAGAGGATACTTCACTCTAGGAAGGTCTTGGTAGATGGCAAGATAGAGACCGATAGGGCACGGGGAGTCGGCCTAATGGACGTACTAACTGTCGGAGATGAAAACTTCAGATGTGTTCTAGATACAAACGGAAAGCTGAGGTACAGGCCAATTCCCAAGAAAGCAGCGTCTTCTAAGATTTGCAGAGTGATGGGGAAGACCACGATTAAGGGTGGCTCTACCCAAATCCACCTTCATGACGGAAGGAACATAATTTCCGAGGGAGATTCAGGCTACAAGACTGGAGACTCCTTGGTAATCTCACTCCCCAATCAGGATATCGACTCCCACATCGAGATGAAGAAGGGTTCTCTAGCCTACCTAACAGGGGGAAGCCACATCGGAGAGACTGCTGTTGTGAAGGATCAGGATGTGAAGCGCTCTTCTAAGCCCAATGAGACATCTTTCGAAAAATTCGGGACGATCACAGACTACGTGTTCATTATCGGCAAGGAGACAGACATACCGCTGGAGGCAGAATCATGAGCCAGGAATCTAACCCTATGTTGTCCCCCCAAATCACCAAGGTCACTGTTAACATCGGTGTCGGCGAAGGGGGGAGGAGGCTACAACTCGCCGAGAAGGTTCTCGAGGTCCTCACTGGCATGAAGCCGTCGAGGACGCTATCGACGAAGACCAACAGGGACCTTGGAACCAGAAAGGGGGCACCAATAGGATGCAAGGTAACAATCCGAGATTCGGAAACAGTTGAATCTTTCCTGAAGGATGCATTCTGGGTAAGGGATCACACCCTGCCTTCTTACAACTTCGACTCGCAAGGGAACCTTTCCTTCGGAATCTCCGACTATACGGACTTCCCAGACCAGAAGTACGATCCAGACATCGGAATCTTCGGAATGGATGTCAATGTGGTCTTGGAAAGGCCAGGGCACAGAATCTCTAGGAGAAGGAGAAGGAAGTCTAGAGTGGCTTACTCCCACAGGATTGGAAGGAATGAGTCAAAAGAGTGGTTCACAGAGAAGTTTGAGCTCAATATAGTGGAGGAAAACTGATGGCTAGAGATCACGGAGAGACAATTGGAAGGAGCCTGGGATGCAGGCGATGCGGAAGAAAGAGGGGAATGATTCGAAGGCACGGCCTCAGGCTCTGCAGGCAATGCTTCCGAGACGTCGCCCCTGACATAGGTTTCAAGAAATACTCATGAGGTGAAAAAAGATGCAGTTCGATCCATTAAATGACGCATTCACGACAATCTACAACGCCGAGAGCGCTGGTAAGTACGAGGTAACGGTAAGGCCAGCTAGCAAGCTACTGGGTAGTATGCTTTCGATAATGCAGACCTCCGGGTACCTGGGAGAGTTTGAGAAACTCGAAGACGGCAGAGGGGGAGCATACAAGGTATCGCTAATAGGGGCGATAAACAGATGCGGGGTAATCAAGCCTAGGCACTCAGTAAAGAGGTCCGAGTTCGACAAGTGGGAGTCAAGATACCTCCCTGCAAGGGACTTCGGCCTCCTTATCCTAACAACAAATCAGGGAATAATGAACCATTTCGAAGCGAAGAAGGAGAGAGTGGGTGGAAGACTGCTCGCATATGTTTTCTAGGAGGTCAGGTCATGCCAAGAATAGCTGAGATATCCCATAAGATCGAAATTCCTGATGGAATTGCATCAAGAATGGAAGGAAACATAGTCACAATCACCAAAGAGGGGAACTCTGTTTCGAGAGATTTCACTCACAATCGGGTCGAAGTTAGGGAGGCAGATGGGGGCTTGGAAGTACACTGCTCCTTGCCTAGAAGATCCGAGAAGGCATTGGCAGGAACATGGGCAGCGCATCTTAGAAACATGGTCAAGGGAGTGGACGAAGGATTCGAATACAGGCTCAAGGCAGTCTTCAGTCACTTTCCAATGTCACTAAAGGTGGAAGGAAACAAGCTCAGTATCACAAATATGCTAGGTGAGAAGGTACCAAGGGTGGCGAAGCTACCATGGACCCCAGCAGATGTCCAGGTCAAGATTGAGAACAAGACGGATATCTTTGTTTCCGGTGCAGATAGGGAGAAGGTAGGGCAGACAGCAGCAAACATCGAGAAGGCCTGTAAGGTCAAGAAGAGAGATCCAAGAGTATTCCAAGACGGAGTCTACATCACATCCAAGGGGGCATAATTATGGAATACGAAAAAATGACGGTCGCAGAGCTAAAGGAGCTGCTCAGGGAACAGGGACTCCCGGTTTCTGGAAAGAAGGCCGATTTGATTTCTCGCCTCAGCCAGGCAGTTGAGGAAACCAAAGAAGACCTAGAAGAAGCAAAGGAAGAGAAAGAAGACACCCTGGTGGATGGGGATTCTTTCGAAGAGGAAGAAGATGATTATTATGAAGAGGATGGGGACTTTGAGGAGTGGGACGATTTCCACACCGCTAGGCAGAAACCGGTTCTGGACGAATCTAGAAAGTCGGCACTTGAGATCAGGGCCCGACAAAGCAAGAAGCAGCCTTCATTCAGGAGGCAGGAGTGGTTCAGATACAGGCGACTTTCCAAGACCGGATACAGGAAACCAAAGGGCAAGGACTCCAAGATGAGAAAGAATCTGAAATACAGATCCCCCATGGCCAGAGTGGGTTATGGTAAGGTATCTGCAGCAAGGGGCTTACATCCTTCAGGATTCGAGGAAGTAATGGTGCACAAAGCGGACCAATTAGATGGTATGGATCCAGAGAAGCAGGCTGTAAGGATAGGATCCTCGGTTGGAAACAGAAAGAGGTCGAGGATTCATGACAGAGCAGATGAGCTCGGTCTAAGGGTCCTGAACAGGCGTCAGATTGAGAGAAAGGGAGGAATCTGATATGATGATAACCAATCAAAAGAGGATGGCCGCCGAGATTTTCTCGAGAAAGGAGGGCAAGGTCGTAGGAATTCACAGGATTTGGGTGAACCCAGACTACCTGACTGAGGTGTCCGATGCTGTTCAGAAGGACGATGTAAGAATGCTAATTGAGGACGGCATAATTAGGGCTAAGCCAATCAAAGGAACTAGCAGGTCAAGAGCAAGGAAGGCAGCATTCCAGAAGTCCAAGGGAAGGAGAAAGGGCCACGGTTCTAGAAGCGGGAGCGCAAACTCCAGAACTCCTAGGAAGAAGAGATGGATGTCAAAGATCAGGGCTCAGAGGAGGACTCTGAAGGGTCTAAGAGAAGAAGGAGCAATCAGCCCGTCCCAGTACAGGCATTTCTACCTAAAGGCCAAGGGTGGCTCATATCGATCAATTTCGCATCTTAAGAGTAACATGGGAATCGATGGCGCTCCGTTAGGGGGTGATGAGTGATGGCAAGAGGAAGAAATCAGAGACTACGATTCAAGAGGAGGAGAAACTCGGAGACCGACTACCACAGGAGATTCAGAATGCTCAGGGGTGGAGTCCCTAGGGCTGTAGTCCGAGTCTCAAATACCCAAGTAACTTGTCAACTGGTAAAATACGAGAAAGATGGCGACAGAGTAATCTCCTCTGTTACAGGAAAAACTCTTGTCGATAAACACAAGTGGCCCTCTGAAGCCTCTAGGAAGTCAGTTCCTGCATGCTACCTTGCTGGTTATTTATTGGGCAAGTCCGCATTGTCGAGTGGCCACGAAGAAGCTATCTTGGACATAGGGCTAGCTGCCTCGTCAAGGGGGAACAGGATTTACGCAGCACTCAAGGGCATGGTCGAGGCGGGCATGGATGTGCCACACTCGGAGGACATCCTCCCATCAGATGAGAGGATAAGCGGAGAGCATATGGGGGACCAAATTCAGAAGGCCGTCGCCTCCACGAAGAAATCAATCGAGGGTGGTAAGTGATGCCTGAAGAGGAAGCTCAAGTTGAAGAAAGCTCGCCAATGGCCCCGGGCCTAGCCCTAGCCAACAAGCCAGAAGATGGACCAGAGGAAGGTCCTAGGAGGAGGGGTCCCGATCCCTTTGCAGCACTCAGGGTCTGGCAGCCCAGGACTAGATTGGGTCGAATGGTCATGAATGGGGAGGTGCTGACATACGAGCAGGCCCTGTCTACGGGATTCCCAATCAGAGAGGTGGAGATCGTGGATGCCCTACTCCCCGAGATTGAGGATGATGTTCTCAGCGTCAACATGATTCAGAGGATGACCGACTCGGGAAGAAGGGTTCGATTCAATGTACTCTGTGCCGTGGGTAACAAAGATGGATACGTGGGACTATCAGTCTGCAAAGGAAAAGAGGTAGCCAGCACAATTCAGAAGGCCATTACTCAGGCTAAGCTGAAACTAATTCCCGTATTCAGAGGAAATGGCTCATGGGAGTCCGCGGAAGGGCCGGGCAACAGCATCCCATTCAAGGCAACAGGCAGGTCGGGATCGACTCGAGTTACGCTTCTTCCTGCCCCATCTGGCAAGGGACTGGTGATAGGGGACTACGGCAGGAGAGTGCTAACTCTGGCAGGGGTTGATGATGTTTGGTCAAGGTCATCAGGGCAGACCAGATCGACGATAAATTTCGCAAGAGCCACCTACAATGCTCTCCAGGAGCTAAGCCGAGCAAAGGTAAGCGATGAGGTAAGGGACAAGCTTCACATCACTGTGGGGAGGCGTAACTCATGACATACTTGGTTATCAGAGCTAGAAGCGATCGCGGAGTTACCAAGAAGATCAGGGACACCATGTCGATGCTTAATCTGACAAAGGTAAATCACGCAGTACTGGTGCCTCAGACTCCTCCCTACGAAGGCATGCTCCAAAAGGTGAAGGACTACGTTACTTGGGGGGAGGCAGACGCAGAAACAATCGATTCCCTAATCAAGGAGAGGGGAAGAATGACAGGGGACAAGCCTGTAACCGACTCCCATGTAAAGGAATTCAGCGAGCATTCCAACATCAAATCATTTTCCAAGGCCATCGCCTCGGGAGAAGCTACGACCAAGGATGTCGAAGGGATGAAGCCTGTTTTCAGGCTGCATCCCCCCAGAGGCTCTAAGGGCTGGGGGGGAATCAAGAGGGCTCACTCCGTGGGAGGAGCTCTAGGCTTCAGAGGAGAGGCCATCAGAGAGCTAGCAGAGAGGATGTTCTGAGGTGAGAGTATGGTTTCTAGGACAAATAAGTTCAGAGGCAGGAGCCGATATCACGGTCGTGGAAAGAAGGCCGGCAGAGGAGCGGGCAAGAGAGGGGGAAGAGGTAACGCTGGTCTGAACAAGCACAAGGTTATGACCCGACTAAAGTACATGCCCGGTCACTGGGGAATGCACGGCTTCAACAGGCATCCCGGTCTAAGGGTAGTAAACTCCTCCATCAATGTAGGACAGGTCGCCGAGATGGCCGAAGGCGACTCGATCGATCTTTCCAAGATGGGATATGACAAACTACTGGGCAGAGGTTCAATCGACCGAGCCCTCAATGTCACAGTCTCCGAGGCGAGCTCAAGAGCAATCGAGAAGATCGAGTCTGCAGGAGGAAGCGTGCAGACCGACGGCGAAGATGACGGTGGAGAGTGGGAAGAAGAGTGAGCTTCCCGCTTAATGGAGGCTAGATTATGGTAAAGAAAGACCCAAACTGGTTTGGCATAGTTGCAATGTGTGCCATTTACTGGGGTGCCCTATACTACTGGCTCAGAGATGAGATTTCAGCAGGGGGGGACGATCAGAGCAGAGCTCTAATCCTACTCGCAACGTCTTTCCCATACGTTGCCTACGTGATGTGGGGGACAATGACAGACCTCCCCGAGCAGGTCAGCGAGATTCCTGTAGTCGGTAAATACGCAAAGGCATACATTTGGCTCGCTATCGTCATCGGCCTCAGTTACTGGGGCTGGGTCGACAAGGCAGCTTTCGGATTCCTACTTGTAGGGGTGGCCTTGTTTGGAATGGGAACAGGGCTGGCTCTTTCTTGTCTGCTTTACACGGGGGAGGAAGGAAGTAGGCTCTACGGGCTAAAGAGGCTGGTAGATGTTTACCCAAGTATCTCAAAGCCAGAGGGTCACGTCCGCTTCAACCAGAAGCTCTGGACTACTACTCTGGTGCTGATAATCTACTTCATGATGACCAATGTCATGATTTACGGCCTTTCTGACACCACATTGGACGTCTTCTCCTCGTTCAGGGCCATAATGGCCGGGGCATCTGGCTCGATAATGCATCTGGGGATCGGTCCGATCGTTACTGGGTCGATCATAATGCAGCTTTTCTCAGGAGCGAAGATTATTCAGTTAGATCTCCAAGATTCAGCTGACAAGCAGCTATACCAGGGTGTCCAGAAGATCCTCGTTCTCATCATGATACCAATAGAATCCATTCCCCAGGTATACGGCTTCCTTGACCCCTCGCCTACTCTGATCCTGGAGTATGGGGAGGGATGGGCAGGAGCCGTCATCGTATCCCAGTTGTTTTTGGGATCACTTCTTGTCTTCTTGCTGGATGAACTAGTCAGTAAGTGGGGAATAGGTAGTGGCATCTCCCTGTTCATTGCCGCTGGTGTCGCGCAGTCAACCTTCGTGGGAACACTTTCCCCGCTGGCTACAGTGGAAGGCGCCCCATTGTCATTCGATAATCCGCCCTCCGGAACTCTACCCATGATTTTCTACACTCTGAGGACTGCAAGCAACCAGCAACTAGTCTCCGAGAACGGTTTCGAGATGATGCTCCTTGAACATGCCAACCCGATAATCGCACTCATCTCCTCCATCATAGTATTCCTAGTTGTGGCATATGCCGAGTCTAGCAAACTGGAGTTGCCCCTGACCCACGGTAAGGTCAGGGGGCATAGGGGGCAGTATCCAATCAGACTCGTCTACGCCAGCAACATTCCCGTAATACTGATGGCTGCTCTTCTTGCCAACATCAACATGTTCACACTCCTTTTCCACAGCCACCCAACACTTTCAACCGTACCAGTACTTGGATCCAACGGGGCATGGAGCCGTTCAGAGTGGTTCGGATCTTATTATGAGGGGGCGACTACACCACATGATGGGTTCGCCTGGTACAGCTCCATGGTAAACGGTGTCGGAGACTGGCTAATCCCACTTCTCAACCAGACGGGTGACGCACACGGGCACTCGTTGGGGCAAATCATGACTCATGTGTTCGTATACGTGTTCTTCATGACTGCTGGCTCAACAGTCTTCGCCAAGTTTTGGATCGAGACTACGAACATGGGCGCCAAGGACGTGGCCAAGCAAATTGAGAGGACCGGAATGCAGATACCCGGATTCAGGAAGAACCCTGTGGTACTTGAGAGGATTTTGGAACGTTACATCCCTCCAGTCACACTTTTCTCAGGTGCGTTCGTAGGACTTCTTGCTGCTGGAGCCGATTTGCTAGGTACTGTAGGAAACGCTACTGGGACTGGCCTCCTTCTAGCAGTTGGAATAATCCTCAGGACATACGAGCAGATTCAGAAGGAACAAGCAATGGAGATGCACCCAGTACTGAGGGAGTTCTTCGGGGCGGACTAGTCTCGCAGACTACACATTCGCCCTCGTCACGTTCTTATACGGTATGAAGGTCGGCGGGATGCTACGTTGAGCTGGCGTTGGAGATCGAGCACTTAGTGCCATGACGTCTTCCATCAGGCTCGGCGATGCCGAGGAAGTGCGGCCACGAGACTTTTCGTGGTTTAGGAGGTTAACCACAATTATGACTTGGCCCCCGATAGGGGGTGCAAGAGCAGGGTATTTCAT
>MDSZ01019656.1_pt1 | contig 29684 bp, 34 predicted proteins | sample 811201 | NCBI WGS metagenome assembly MDSZ01 (sample SAMN05326647, study PRJNA326480) | marine metagenome | isolation source: seawater | place: Indian Ocean: North | collected 2010 | reverse complement strand
TTAATCTTTATGGAAAAAAAATACATATTTATACACCAAATCAATTATGTGAATATCGTGCTAATACATTTTTTTCTAAAGAACCTGAGACTATAAATTGGATTGATAAGTATGGAAAAAAATCTGTTCTTTACGATATTGGTGCAAATATTGGTTTGTATTCTCTCTACCACTCAATAACTAATCAATCTCAGAGTTATGCTTTTGAACCATCAGTTTTTAATTTAATACAACTAGCAAAAAATATTAATATCAATAAATGCAAAAACTTAATTCATGTAATTTCAAATCCTCTTTCTAATGTTAATTCTATTTCTGAATTTAATTATTCGTCTAGCATTGAAGGTGGTGCCTTATCTTCTTTTGGAGTAGATTTTAATTTTGAAGGAAAAAAATTAACTTCTGAATTAACTTTAAATAAACTAGGTTTTACAATTGATGAATTAATTGAAAATAAATATTTAATCAAAAAACCAAATTTAATTAAAATTGACGTTGATGGAATAGAACATTTAATTCTAGATGGCTGTTATAAAACATTAAGAGATAATGAGTGTAAAACAGTATTAGTTGAGATTAATGACTCTTTTGATTTGCAAAGAGAAAATAGTGAAAGAATTTTAAATGATTGTGGATTTAAATTACTTAAAAAAGAGCAATCTTTTTATACAAAAAATAATGATGGATTTGAAAAAACATACAATCAAATTTGGGAAAAATAATACTACCCATGGAAGATATCAAAATAAGTTTTATATTTTTTCAAAACCATGGGTCTAAAAAGCAACATATTTGATTTAATTTTTACATAACTTTTATCGAAACTTCCTAGTTCAAATATAACAGTATTTTTTGGTTTCGTATTAACGTCAAATTTTTTTAATAATTTCCAATTATAGTCAAATAAAAATATCGACGATCTTAAACTTATATTTAATGGATTATTAAATATAATTGAACAGTCTTTACAGTCATCAAGTCTTACTTGGGGAATATAAGTATTTGTCTTAAATAAAGTTGAAGAAAGCAAAGGATAAATATTTTTGTCAATTGTATAAGACAAAGAGCTATTATTACCATGAACATAATTCCATGGACCACCTTTACTATTATAACCTATATAACCCTTTTCAGTAACATATGAACCATGCTTTACTAATTCATCAAAATTTTCAAAACTTTGAAAAATTGCTAAAGAGCCAAAATTATTATTACAAAATTTTGATACTTCAAAACTGTAAGACTCAAAATATTCGAGACTAATTTCTTTTTTAAAAATTATTTTCCCATGAGAGTCAAAGAAAATAAAAACTACTAAACATTTTTGTTGTATTTCTGGCAAAACTTGTGAAGCAAGATTAGTTATATTTACTTTTGTGTTATAACCTTCACTTGTGTTCCAATAAAAAAAATCACTAACTGAAATGACATTTTTTTTAATATATCTGTATCCCAAAGGCTTGATATTTAAATTATTTCTTAAAAATAATGACAAATTATTTGCTAATAAACTTTTAAATATTTTTTTCACTAAGCCAGTATTTCTTTTTCAATTTTTGAAAGTGATTTCTATCACCCATAAAGATATATTCTGATGGTGGGTGAGTATGTTCTATACCCATACTTTTATTATCTGATTTAGTAAAGTATAAAGGTACTCCACCATAATATTGGGATTTAAAAACATAAAATTTATCTGTAAATTTATAGCTTAAACTATTTAGATTGAAGAAATTAATTGTATTCGTATAGCATTCTAATGTTTCTAAAACTTTTAAATTAGTATTCATTATTTCTAAACCAAATTTTTTTTTCTCAGGATTATTGGTAAGGTTGATGAGGTAAAAGTAAGTTTCAAATTTATTTTGGATCATCGGACTACAACTAACTAAACTAATGTTTTTTGATAAAATACTTCCAGGATACTCTCCCTGATAAGAAGCTGATGTGAAATCACTAAATATTTTTGTATTAGCTCTCCATTGAGGAGAGGAATTCATGTAATTTAAATTTTCCAGACTTTCTTTAAAATTATTTGGCTTTAGAGAAAAAGAAATAAATACTGATTCACTCTGAAATATATTAGGCAAATCACTTTTTTTTATGACACAGGAATCATTCTTTTTAATTTTATCTAGAGAAATAAATTCCCATTCTTTACCTTTCGAAAAAAAAGCATATGGGTATATATCTTTTAATTCATCTATACAAAATTTTGGATTAGGTGGGAAATTGAATATATCTAAAGAATTATCGAGGTCAGGATGATCTAGAAAAAAATAAATATTCATTACCTCAATATAATTTTTTTAATTATATTTTTAAGTATTTTCATTATATTTAAAAAAGGAATTATAGAGAATTTCTTAATTTTTATAATTTTTAAAATATTTTTTGTATCAGAATAGTTATTTATGATTTTTTTATTAGTTTCGGCAGGGTAAACAAGTGAGTGTATTAAATTATTCATATATTTGACATTAAAACCTTTGACATTCATGAAATTTATAAATGTATTTTTTGTAAAATGAGTTACATGCGCTATATGTAAGAAATTTCTAATATCACAATCATAGTGTTTTGGAATACTTTCTATAGATGGAACCTCTACATATATCAAACCATCTTTTTTAATTAATTTTTTACATATATCTAAAATATTTTCAGCACTTACCAAATGTTCTAATACATGGGATAGAATGATAATATCAAATTTTTGATTTATTTTTTCATAATTTGAATAGGCAAGAATATTTTTTTTTCTTGCATACTCTAGGTGATCATTTTCATAGTCTATTCCTACAACTTCACATTTTTTTGATTGAAAAAAAGATAAAATTCCTCCAGCACCACAACCAATTTCAAGGACTGATTTAGTATTATCAAAATTCATATATTTTTTAAGAATATTAAATTTATATTCACCAGAATTAAATTGGCTTATAAATCTTTCTTCAGGATTTTTAAAAAATGCATAAAGATCATTATAAAATTTTTCATAAAATAAATTAATGAATGTTTCATTAGGATATTTGTATTGTTGTGTAAGTCCACATTTTAAACAAATGCCAGTATAATACTGGAGACCATATCTATCAACTTTAGCAATAGATTCGAAATCATCACTATTACATAAAATACAAGACCTCTTTAAAAGATTTATATTTTCATCAACTAAAGAATTTAAATTATTTACAATTTTTTGTTGATTAGAATTAAAAAGATATTTTTTTCTTATCATAAAATAATTTAATATTAAGTTTTATTCATATCCAAATTTATATAATTTTTTGAGATTAATGGTTTTATCTAAACCTCTTATAGCGGATAATCCCATATTTATAATTGATTCATTTGTTGACCCACCTATGTGTGGCGAGCAATAAAAATTTTCTAAATTTAATAATCTATTTTTATACGGTGGTTCATCTTTAAAAACATCAAATGCAGCATGAGCAAATTTATTTTTTTTTAAAAATCTATAAATGGCATTTTCATCAACAATTCCTCCTCTAGCACAATTTATAATTAAAGAATTTTTCTTACATAAATTTATATTTTTATGATTTATCAAGTTTTTTGATTTACTTGTTAAAGGGGTATGAATCGTAATAATATCACTATTTTTTAGAACAAAATTTAGGGATTTGGATAATTGTAGAGAACTTTTTGGCTTTATTTTTCTTATATCATAAAAGTAAATTTTACACTTAAAAGGACTAAGTAATTTTGCTAGTTCTGAACCTATAGAACCAAAGCCAATAATGCCAATTTTTTTATTACTAACTTGATTTGAAATGATTTGATTAAAAATAAGTTTATCTTTCATTAAATATTGATATTTAAATAAATTTCTAGATATAGAAAACATATATCCAATGGTGAGTTCAGCTACAGACCTTGCGTTTTGACCTTGCGACCATCCTAATTTAACATTGTATTTTTCTAGGTCGCGAAGTTTAATATTATCTAGTCCGACTCCATATTTACTTATAATTTTTAAATTTGGAAGCTTAGACAAAACTTCTTTATCAACTTTATCAAGAGCAACGATTATTTTATCAGCATCTTTAGAATATTTTATAAATTCATTAATAGTTAATTTTTTTCCAGTTTCATTAAATTTTGATAAAGGATAAATAGATAATAATTTTTTTCTTAGAAAATTATTCGATGAAAAACTTCTAGAGGATACAAATACTCTATAATTATTCATTATTTAGTATATATACTAAATTTACTAAAATATCTTCTTAAATTATTTTTTTTAAAAAAAGTAAATTTTTTTTTATTATCAATTAATAGCCAACAATCTTTTGCTGAACTAATTTTTTTAAGAGTTAATGTAAATCTTTTCTTTGGTTTTTTTATAAAATTATCTATTACTTGGTAATTTTTATTATTAAATTTTCTATCAGAAATATTCTGATATTCTATACTTGCTACGTGTCCGTCTTTTGCTAAAGAGATAATTGATAAGTCAAATTTAATATTTGACATTTTTTTTAAATAATTCTTGATGTCAGCATTCGTGTTTAAGCTATTTTCAAGAGAAAAAACATTACATTTTAATGAATTATTTTTGAAACTAATTACCTTATCTAACTTATATTTATTAGTAAGCTTTGAATTAAATGTAATTCTTTCATCAACTAAATAAAAATTTACTTTTATTTTTTCTTTACAAATTTTACCAAAGTTTTTCAAAACTTTTTCAACAGTTCTGCCGCCTGAAATAAATATATTAATTTTTTTTTTATTATTACAAGAATGAACTATCTCTTTTGCAATGTTAAAGTAATAAAAACTACTATATTTAATAATTTTCAAATCTTTGATGAATATACTTTATCAATAAGTTTCATAATGCTTAAAGCATCTTTTGAATTTCCATTTTTAATTTTTTGATTTTTAATTATAGAATTAATAAAAATATCAACTTCCTTTTTAAAAGAAGAATCATATTTAAAAACAATATTTTTCTGTTTATTCCAAGAAGCTTCTGGAGGTTTTGACCTGTTAATTGCATAAGTAAGTATTTCTTTACCATATGAATTTGAGGATGTTTTTAGGCCATTTAAAACAATGTAACCTCTCTGTAAAAATATCTCTAAGGAAAATAAATGCCTCCACTGAGTCATAGTTGAATGCATAGAGCATAAAATATTTTTTTTTGAATTTTTTAAATTAATAAAAACATTATCCTCTATCTTTTTAGACCAATAAGATGAAGATTTCATAGATTGAACAATGTCAAAACTTCCACAAAAATAATCGAGCAAGTCTAACATATGAATACCCTGATCAATCAATATTCCTCCACCTGAATATTTAATATTTGATCGCCAATCTTTAAAAAATTCTTTTGAAACACTTTTTCCATATCTTCCTCTAGCCCATAAAATTTTTCCAAAATTTTTAGTTTTAATCAATTCTTTCATTTTTATAATGCTTAAATGTTGACGGTGATTAAAACCATACATTAATTTTTTTTTATATTTTTTTTCATAAGATATAATCTTTGTCATTTCTTTTAAATTAATCGCTGGGGGTTTCTCACAAAAAACATTTTTTTTATTTTTTAAGCTTGAGCAAGTTAATTTAGCATTAAGAAAATTGGGAGTAGATATAAATACAGTATTTATAACTTTACTATTTATAATATCTGATACATTTTTGCAAAATAATTTACTATTTTTTTCGTTTTTAAATTTAGGGTCATAAATTTTATGTATTTCGATATTTTTATTTTTCTTAAGAATTTGGAATCTTAATTTACCAAGTTTACCAAATCCAATTATCCCAATAATAATTTTTTTAGTCATAAATTATAATTGGCCTTTATATTCTTTGTATTCTTTTAGCAAAAGCAATAAGGAAGAATTTTTTTTGAATTCTTTTATAATTGGAGAGCCAATTTTTTTTAAGATTATTATTCTAGCCTTATTGTTTATAACTTTTTTATCTTGTAATATTTTTTTCATTAAAATTTGTGGTGAAAAAGAAAAATTATTATATTTTTTAAATATTATCTCTAATGGATTTTGATATTCTAATAACTCATTTACTTTAAAGTATCCAAATTTATATGAGATATAATTTGCAATGTGCATACCCATTGAAACAGCAATACCATGAGGAATTTTAAAATTAGAAATTGACTCTATAGCGTGTCCAAATGTGTGACCATAATTTAGATAAATTCGTTCTTTATTCTCAAATTCATCTTTTTCAATATAATGTTTTTTTATTAAAAGTGATTTTTCAATAATCTTGGCATAATTGATGCTGATATTATTATTAAATTTATTAACATTCTCTTTAAAATATGAATAATTTTTTTTATTTGATAGATAATAATAGTGGGCAATTTCACCTAAACCTGAATATATCTGTGTTAAGGGTAAGGTGTCTAAAAAAGATGAATTAAGAATAACTTTATTGGGTGGGTAATATCCACCTAATAAATTTTTAGTTAATTTATGATTAATTGCAATTTTACTACCAATGCAGCTATCTCCTTGAGATAAGAGTGTGGTAGGAATAAAAACCCATTCAATACCTCTAAATAATATAAAAGAAATAAATGATGAAATGTCCTGCATTATTCCTCCTCCAACACAAATAATTGTAGATGACTTATCAATATTTTTTTTTAATAATTTAGAAATGATATTAGAAATATTGTCATAACTTTTATTTTTTTCAGATGCTTTTACGTATATAGTTTTGTTTTTTGGAAAATTTAATGAAGAAATTTTATTTTTAATAAAGAAATCATCTACAATAAAAAAATAATTTTTTTTATTATTAAGCTTAATTTTTTTTGAAAATAATACTTTGTATATTTTAGTGCTAGAATTAATATTTATCAAATTGAATTAAAACCTCCATCTACATTAATTGTTTGACCAGTAAAATAAGTATTATAATCACTTGAAAAAAATAAAATAGTTGAAGATAAATCATCTAAATTTGAGTAACGATTAAGTGGTATCTTTTTTTTTAAATTATTAATTTCATTTTTTTTATAAGTGTTTTTCAAATCAGTTGAAAAAAATCCAGGCAAAATTGAATTTGATAAAATTTTATATTTACCTAAGGTTTTTGCAATACTCATAGTATATCCTATTGAAGAAGAATTAATCATTTCGTAGAGATGTAAATTTTTTTTTAAATTTACAAAAAATGAAAGAGGAAATAGTATAAAAAAAAATTTGGAATAATTATTTTTTTTTAACTTTTGAATTAATAAATTTGATAAATTTATAATTTGTTCTTGATAAACAAAAGTGTTGTGTATGCTTTTTTTTGATTGTTTAACAAAATTGTTATCTTTTATAAAAAAAATTAATATGTCAATTTCTTTAATTTTTAGATCATTACTAAAATTTTGTGATAATGAAGTAAAGTCTTTATAAAAATAATTAAAATAATTCTTATTTTGATATTTTATATGCGATGTAGTTGCATGATGAATTTTACAATTAAAATTGGCATATTCATTAATTAAGTCTCCACTGTTATTCTTGTCAGAATTTACCAGAATAATGGTTTTATTATCTAGAAAATTTGCCATTAAACATTGATAGCTGAAACAAAGCCGCCATCAACAACCAAAGAGTGACCATTTATGAAATTATTTAAATCGCTAGAAAGAAAAATAACAGCATTGGCTATATCCTCAACATTACCAAGTCTTTTTAAAGGAACTTGATTTGATAATTTTTTTATTTCTTGATTAGATAGCATACTTCTTGTCATATCAGTATCTATAAATCCTGGGGATACGCTATTAACAATTATATTATGTCTTGAAAGCTCATTTGCCATAGTTTTGGTGAGACCTTCAATTGCAAATTTTGAGGATGTATAAGCGCTTTTGTATTCCCTTACTCTTATAGATGCTATACTTGATATGTTTATAATTCTGCCATATTTATTTTTTTTCATTTTCTTAGAAACCAGACTGGTTAGAAGAAAAGGTGCTTTAACGTTGATATCAAATAATTTATCAAATTTTTTATAATTAAAGTTAGTAATTTTCTCTGAGTAATTAATTGCTGCATTATTAATTAAAATATCGATTCTTTTTTGTTTTGTAATAAAGTCTTTCAATTTTTCATGATCCCGTTGAACAGATAAGTCAAAATCTGATGAACTTAATTTTATAGTTTTGGCACCTAGAGATTCAAATTTTTTTGCAATACTTTTACCGATGCCCCGAGAAGCTCCAGTTATTAGTACAACTTTCTTTTTAAAAGATATTGATAATTTTTGATTTTTAATCATAAATGTGGTCAACATCAGATCTGCTTACTGCCAATCTAATTGCAGGTTGAGTTCCTATGGCAGTAATTTTGTGTTTGTGATTTTTTTTTATAAGAATTAATTGACCCTCTTTGATATTATATGTCTCTTCTTCAATTTCAAATTTCCATTCGCCTTTTAAAATATACCACCACTCATTCCAATTAGAATGATAATGTCTTCTATTGCCCTCACCAGGCAATTGACATATTAATGTTGCTGAATTACTTTCTGTATTAACAACTCTTTTACTCCAATTTTTTAAATTTTGATTTTTTTTAATAATGCCGTGAATATCATAAATTAAATTATTTTCGTTTTTAAAGTCAATATTCTCAATACCATCATCTTCTAGAATTTTAAAAACATTATTATCAATTTTTATACTCATTTATAATATCTTGGTTTTGAATTTTTTAAATTATTAGATAATAAAATTTTTTCAACTAGAAGAAAGTCTTCCTCCTCATCTATATCAATACTAGCCAATGGACTTAGTGGAAAATAATCTGTTTTTCCTGAACCACCATGATATGCAGACTTATATTTACTCATATTTTTTTTAAATATTTTAAAATCCCATGCCATTAAAACTGTAGAATATGAATATATAGGTGTCATATTTTGAGAAGGTGGATTCATTTTTAGTTTATTAAAATTGATAGGCTTATTTTTATATAAACAAGCTATTCTATGACTACAAACTGAAATCAGAGTCTTTATATTATTAGACTTATAATAGTTTACAAAATTATTAATTTCATATGATGTAATTAATGGCGAAGTGGGCAATACTTGAAGAAGAACATCCCCTTCAACATTATTTATAAAATCTAAAGCAAATTCGTCATTCGTTGATTTGTTTGATGATAGATTTTTATCTCTGTGATAAAAACTGATCCCATTTTCTTTTGCAATTTTTTCAAATATTTTTGCTTCTGAATTTATATAAATCTGGTCAAAAAAATCACATTTTTTCAATGTATCAATAACATACTGAATCAGAGGTTTTTGATTTATAAGTCTTAAATTTTTTTTCTTAACTCTTTGGCTTCCAAGCCTAGCAGGTATCATACAAATAATTTTCATTTAAATATTTTAAATCAATTTCTAATTTTTTTTATGAGATATACTATATGTTTTTCAAGTTCATCAAAGCCGCATATTAAATTTAAATTTTGCTTTGCCCTATCATCTTTATGAATAACATTTATTGGATCATAGAAAAAATTATAATTACATTTGGTATTATAAAAAGCAGCAGTTGTAAAAGGAGATGAAATTGAAAAATGCATATTTTCTGCAAGAAGTTTTGGTGAATATCTTGGGTTAAGTTTTACTATGTTATCTTTATTAATATTTTTAACAAAGTTGATGTAATCTTGAGGGTAACTATTTGAATTTAAATGATGTTTAGATTTCAGGTAAATAATTATATCATTTGAGTCAAGACATTTAATAATATCGCTCAAAAATTTTATACAAATTTCACTTACTCTATATCTATCTTCTGGTAACATAAAAGCTCTACTATATAAGTTATGGGGAATTACATCAAAAATTGAAACGTTGATCATCTTATGATGATCATATTTGTGTTTTTCTGAGACATGGAATGGAGAAATTTTTTTTTTTAATAAAATTGTACTAGGAATTATTTTTTTTATATGTTCATAGAATATTTCGCTATCAACATAGTAATTTTTCCAATTACATAGGTGATGATACATTGTATCAATAGGATATTTATTGTTTTTGTTTTTAAATCCATAAAAACCTGAAGCAGAGTTTATTAAATGAAAATTATAATCATTTTTATTAACAAAATATGTCCAATATGGCCTTAATAACTGATCATGAAAATCATAAATAACATGGTTAATATGTTTAAAATTTTTACTAGAATTAGACAATTTAAAAAAATTTTTGTAAGTAATTTGATCTAATAAATAAAGATTTTGCCATTTAAAAAAAATTAATAATGAATAATAAATAAAATTGAATATGGATATAAAAATTAAAAATAATTTATTTATTAAATTTAGACCATTAATTGGAAAACCAAAGTCATACTCAATATCATTATGAGAAAACTTTGATATTTTTTTATTATTATGAAAAATATTATTTGGTTTTATATTAAGGATTTCAATAGAACTCTCGATAAATGTGTAGTTTTTTTCAAAATTATTTTTATTGGGTAACTGTGATAAATCAGTAACTTTGGGAAAAAAAACATTAATCGAATTATCAATAAATTTTTTCTTTTTTATATTTATAATATGTTTTAGAGCACTATAAGTTTTTTTTAAAGATGTAAAAAAAATATATAAATAGAATAAAATCAAAGATAAATATTTGTAATTATTAATTCCATTTTTTTTTAAAAATTCTAAATGAATATGAGGCAATGGAAAAATCATTGGTATTTTAAGGCTATAAAAAAAAATAAAAAACTTAGAAAAGTGAGGAAGTATTAAGAAATTATATAAAGAACCTTTTATAGTTAAATCTATTTTTCTGTCACTACTTATTTTAATATTTAATAGATCTTTTTGAATTACTTTTAAATTATGTAAAAAATCTTCATTTAAATCATCATATGCTAATAATATTTTTTTTTTTAATATCGCTTTTAAGAAATTCAATTTAAAACTTCTTGCAAAAATTTTGACTCATAATTTTTTGACATTTTTTTAAGCAATTATAAATATTTAGATTTTATATTTTGATTAGCAATAAAATCAAATTTATTAGAAATCTCGTCATTTTCACTGTATTTATTATTTCCTTTTACCCAACCATATTTTCTATATATTTTTGCATCTCTGCCATTAATAATTTTTGATCTTGGGACTTTTTCTTTTTTCATTGTTTTAAAAACTTTATTATCAAATTTTATGTTTAGAAAATTTTCTAGTTTTGATAAGTATTTATCAGGATATAGGACAAAAATTTCAAATGGAATTTGAAGATAATTTTTTTTATAAGACTCATTAATTTTTATTTCCATTTTTTTATTCATAGTACTAACTTTGTTCATTTGAATAATTGCTTTTTCGAATGGATTTAAATCTTCAAAATATAAATTTGGTTTCTTTTCCCAAAAAAAAGGTACTTCTTTTTTGTCATATTCAAAAGTTTGAATAAGCTGCCTAGCAGGATTTTTTGCAAATTCTATATGATTTATTGCCTGTTGATGGATCATGTAAATCGGATGACGTATAATATTTATAAATTTTAAATTTTTTGGAAATGTTTTAAAAATAATTTCAGATCTTGGAAGTAAATTATGAGTAGCGAAATGTAAAATAGGATTTTTTTTATTTATAAATTCAGGAATTACTTCATCACCTTTTTCAAAAATTCTTTTAAAGTAAATAAGTTTCTTATCGCTTTGAAAAACACTTGATAAATCTGAAAATCTAAAATTAACATTTCTTCCCATCATTTGGCTGTATAAATTTTCATCAACATAAGCTTCAAGAAAAAATTTTGCAGCATCAGAACTTATTTTTTTATGAAAATAAAATGAACATATATTTTCAATTTCTGATGAATATCTAAATAATTCTATTTTTTCAAAACTATTGAAGATTCTATTAAATAATGTTTTTCCACAGCCAGGCTGACCATCTACTATCAAAATATTTTTAACTAATTTATTTTTTTTAAAATATTTCAATTTTTTTTCCAAATTGGATTCTTCAAAAGCCATTTGTCATCTTTTTTTTCCCAAATATGCTCTAACCTCCAACTATCAACAATTTCCCAAAATTTTTTTTCATCAATTTCCAGATAATTTAAGAATTCTTTAAAATATTTTTGAGGAAATTCACCATCATATTTCTTTATAAGATCTATACCCTCCTCTCTTGATATCAGGCCGTCTCTAATTTCATGAGACGTATCTTCTACACATCTACCTAAACCAAGCTTTATGTATCTCATATAATAATGAAAACCATCAAATTTATCATCTAAACTCGCGTATTTAGAGTAAGTTCCCTCGGACCTTTCGGGATTAGGCTTTAAGCCAGTATTTTTTGCGCAATAATAATAATTTTCTTGAGGATCCCATTTTATAAAATAATTCATAAAATAATTTCTAGATATACCTTTATCTAACATTTCTTTTTTTTCAGGAGGATTATAAAATTTTAAATCTGATTTATTAAATATAGTGCCTTTCATGTAATCTTTATTTTCAATACCATATTTTACTAACTCATTAATAGGTGTGCCTTTAAGATAGCCATTAATCCAAGCCTCATCTTCAAGGAAATCCTTATAAGGTTTATCTTTGGATGCTGGGTCACCAGCATATTCTAATTCTCCATTTTCTCCATAGAATATGAGCTTGATGTTTAGCTTTAAAGCAATATGAACTGGAAAATAAACTTGTCCAAGAATGAAAGTGTGAAAAGCGTCACCAAACTCTTCGAAACAAAGTCTTGATAATTTCTTGTTTAAAAGGCCATTATGAGAATATTTGATATTTTGAAATCCAGAGTTATTTAAATTATAAAAATTTTCTAAACCAACTTTAGTATAACTTAAAGGACTCCATGTGACTAAAAGAGGATTCATGCCATATTTGTATTTTAATAAATGTGCAACGTAACCCGAGTCCTTTCCCCCACTACTTGGAACAATTACATCCCAATCATCATTTTTACTTCTATGCTGATCTAATAATAATAATAATTCTTCTTCTCTTTTATGCCAATCAATGGAGTCTTTGTATCCTAAATTATGACAAGCTGTGCAAATATCATTTTTATCTAAAGTCAATCTTGGTCTTTGATTTGAAATTGTACATTTTTTGCACCACCTAACCTCTTTAGGCAGGTCAAGTAATTGCTTTTCAAATTTTTTCATGATGATTTCAATATACTATCTAATAAATTTATTCCATTACTTCCACTTTTTTCTGGATGAAATTGAAATCCATAAATATTATTTTTACATGTTGATGATATGTATTCAAATTCATTATTGTAGGAATATGATAGGACAATATCAGTGTCATTGGTGTTAACATAATAAGAATGAACGTGATAAAAGAAATTATCTTGCAATCTATTGTTTATATGAGTAGATGAATAAATATTTTTATTAAGTTTAACCTTTGACCATCCTATTTTTGGTCTTTCACATTGATTATTAAAAGGAATTACTTCTCCATCTAATATACCTAATCCATTTACTTCGCCATTTTCATAGCTTTTATTAAATAATAATTGAAATCCTAAACAAATCGCTATAACGATCTTATTTTTTTGAACATGATCATAGATTAATTTTTCAAGTTTTTTTTCTTTTAAATATTTTATACCATGATTAAAAGATCCAGTTCCAGGAACAACTAATACATCATACTCTTTGCTATCAAATTCATTAATGATAGTGGGTCTATAATTCAAATTTTTAATAGCATGGAATATACTACTGAGATTGTTTATTTGATAATCTATAATAGCTATTGATTTCATTGTATCATCACTTCAATTTTTTCTTCCTTTAAAAATTTTTTTATTTCTGAAATTTTATAGGTTTCAGAATAATCGATTTTATTAATAATTTTTTTATTTATCATTTCTGAGGATACATTTTTATTAGAAAAAAATTCATAATGAATGATTGAGCCCAATAAAACGCCATTGATATTATAATTTTTTTTTAATGATGATATTTCTTTAGGGCAACTTAAACCTCCGTTAACTAAAACTGGAACATTTATATATTTTCTGCATTCGTCTAATAATGAATTATCAAATCCTTTCATCAGACCCTCTCTTTCAACAGATGTGAGAATAATTTCCCCTACTCCCTCGTTCTGAACAATATTTAGCCATTCAATTAAATCATATCCTGATGGCGTTCTTCCATTATTGTAAAAAGTCATAAATTTTCCATCAACTTTAATAACTTGAACATCAAAACTAATAGTCGATGAGCCAAATTTGCTAGCTGCATTTGAGATAAATTTTATGTCTTTATATGCATGTGAGTTAATAGTAACTCTATCAGCTCCATTTGTTAAAAGTAAAATAATATCTTCTATAGATTTAATACCTCCCCCTACGGTTATTGGTATGAAGCATTCTTTTGAAATATTTTTAATTATATTTAAAAGAGAATATCTGTCATATAAACTTGCAACCACGTCCTGTATAAATATTTCGTCAGCGCCATCTTTATAATAATTTAAAATAAAATAGTTTGGATCTCCTAAAATTCTTAGTCCCTCAAGATTAATTCCCTTAACAATATTTTTGCCTTTTATTTCAATTTTTGGAATTATACGATACATCCACTAAACTATAGAAATTCCGCCATCTATAATTAAGTTAGATCCAGAAATATAAGATGCCTTTGAGGAAATTATATATAGTGCCAATTTAGAAACTTCATTTGGATAACAAAGTCTGTTTAATGGAGTTTTTTTTGAATAATTTTCAATAAATTTTTTATTTTGTATATTTTTTTTGCCTGCTTCATGTCCATATATACCTCCTGGGCTAATAGCATTTACCCTAATATTATATTTTCCATAGAATGAACTCATTTGCCTAACTAAATTTACAATCCCTCCTTTAATAACAGAATAAGTCATATTTTCTTTCATTTTAGTATTTTGGTATAAGGATAAATCTTGACCAAGGAAACCATAAATAGAAGCAAATAAAAGTATATTTCCATTTATTTTCTTTTTTAACATGTAATTAGCAAAATTTTTTGCTGTTAATGAATAAGAGATTAAATGTAAATCAATATTTTTTTTAAAAGACTCATCATGAATATCTATAAAATTATTTTTTGCCCACATCTCATCCCTAGGATAAGAACAATTAATTAAAATGTTAGGATCTCCATAATCTTGGAATAATTGTGTAAAATTGAAATTTTCTTTTTGCTGTTTTGAAATATCAGTATAAATGAATTTGTAATTTTTATGATTGCTTATAATTTTTTTTTTATGATTTTTAATATCTAAATTAATTACGTTAGCATCATAATGAATTAAATCTGAAATTATTTCACTACCAATTAATCCAGAACCTCCAATTACATAAATATTTTGATTGTAAAAATCAAAGAAATTTTTTTTTAATTTTAAATTGATCATTTTTTGAATAATTTAACTAAATTCCAATCAGAAATTGAATCTATATCAATAGACCTTTCAAAGGGCATTTCATACAATATTGTCTTTTTCCTAAAAAAAGGATTTTTAGAGTATAAAACATTCCTTTTCCAGATATATATTGATGCATTCATTTCAAAGATTTTTGGGGCTTGTTGCCTTGAGCTAATTATTTTACTTAATTTTTTAACTCTTGATATAACGCCATTTTGATATTCTAGCATATTAAAGTAAGGGTTTTTTCTAGCAAGACACACAGATAATAAATTATCTGAATTATTATCTAAAAAGAGTTTATAACTTTTTTTAATATCAGAAACTTTTCTCAACGGGGAAGTTACATCTAAGTCAAAAATAACATCAAATTTCTTGTTATAAAAAATTTCAGCTTTTGAATGTAAATTTTTTATCACATCAATTTTAGGAGTATTATCTCTAGATAAATTTTTAGATCTTTTATGTATACATTCCGCACCATATTTTAATGCAATTTGGATTATTTTTTCAGAGTCTGAACTTATTAGAATTTTATCAAAAAGCTTTGATTTTATTGCTTGCTCGATGGTATAAGAAATTAAAGGCTTGCCATATAAATTTTTAATATTTTTGTTAGGAATTTCTTTAGAGCCACTTCTTGCGCATATTGAACATAATATATTCATATCATCAGTTTAATATCTTCAAATGCATCTTTGTAAGAACATAAATTTGAAAACTCGCCATTTATAATCGCAAGATGTTGTTTTTTATAAGTAAAGTCTCTTTCAATTCTGTTTATTTTTTTATGAATATTTTTTTTGGAGTCAATATATTTAATAGAAAGTGAATTATCAATTAGATCGAGATGAATAGTTTTATTATTAAAATCTGCAATAAGTTTTCTGTGTGGTATCTTGGTATAATAGTTAAGATTAATGTTAATTAACTTGTTTTTTCCAAAAAATCCAAATAGAGATAAATGATCATTGCTTGAAATTTTTAAATTTGATATTTTTTTATTAAATTTTAATACAGTTTTAAATTTTCCAAAAATCCACTTAACATAGTCAAATTCATGGCTTAGATCATATTCAACTCCACCGCCCTTATTTTTTTTTGAACTATAAACTTTTGTATAATTCCTATTTTTTCTCCATAATGGCATATATGAACCTACATAAACAATAACTGATAATAATTTATCTTTTTTATCAGAAGATATGTAATCTTTTAAAAAACTTATATGTGGATGAAATCTTAAATTATATCCAACAAATATTTTGTTATTAATTTTTCCAATTTGCTTATTAGAGTTAAATAATGGTTTTTCAACTAAAATTATTTTATTTTTAAAAATATCATTTAATAATTTCAATTGCCTAAAATGTTTAGATGTTTCTGATGAGATAATTATATAATCAGGATCATATTTTAATAAGTCACTAGCCTTAAAAACAATTTTTTTTACATAAGATGGATTTAATTTAGAAATTATTTTTATTTCTTTTATATTTTTTAAATTTGATAGGATCTTATAGTGTCTTTTCCCAATAGAGCCATAGCCTATTATTAAAACTTTCAATTTAATCAATCTTAATCAATTTATTGAGTGACTCTAAATCATTTGTTCTACCGATTTCTATCCAATTATTATCCGAAATGGTATATGTCATGATATTTTTATTTTCTTTTTTTGCCTTGAGAATTAAGTCTGTAGCATCAAAATACTTATTTTTTGGAATTAATTTGATCAATTCTCTTTTAATTATATAAAAACCAGCATTTATTAAAATTTCAGAATTAGGCTTTTCAGCAATATTTAATAGTTTGTTATTTTTAGTAATTGTTACCTGGCCATAGGGAATAGAAATATTTTTCTTTGTTAAAATCAGAGTTAGATCAGCTTTAGATTTTATATGTTTCTCAATAATTAAATCAATATTCGCATCTATAATTGTATCACAATTTGTAACAATAAAATTATTTGATATTTTTTGAATATTTAGTTTTCTTATAGCTCCTATTGTACCAAGAGGTTTTTGTTCATCTATAAAACTTAAATTTGAACTAGATTGCATTAAAAATTTTTTCTTTATAACGTCTTTTAAAATATTTTTCTGATAATAAGTAGAAACATAGAAATTAGTAAAACCAGCCATATAGTATTTTTCAAGAATCCTTATAATCATAGGTATGCCGCCTATAGGCATTAGAGCTTTAGGATATTTATTTGTAAAAGGAATAAGTCTTTTACCCCTCCCTCCGGCCATAATGATTAGATCTATATTAGATGTAAGAGTTTCTTCTTGATCTACTTTAAAAAATTGATCCCAGGTGAAAATATCTAAAATAATGTTTTTATTATCTACTAGTGGAATTAAATCAAATTTATTTAATTGTAATAATTTTTTTATTTTATTCATATCTACGCTATCTTTATTAATTTTTATAGGTTTTTTATTGTAAATATTATTTATTGACCTATTCAAATTTGCATCTGTAAGAATAGATTTCCTGATATCTCCGTCAGTTATCGTTCCTAATAACTTATTATGATCATTTACAACTAATAGGCATTTGAATGGTGAAACATTCAAAAGATATAGGGCAGTTTTAATAGAAGAATTTTTTTTTATAAAATATTTTTTTTTTATTGGGCTCATCTGTGCATGAAGTCAAAAAATTATGATTTATAAATCATGAAATTGTTTAACATATGAGTTGTAAATTAACAGTTTTTTTAAATTTTTAATAATTATATTCGAGGGAAATACATCATTATGTCTGATCTTCGCTTTAAGAGAACCATTCATCTTAATAATTTTAATAATACTGGCAGATATCTCCTTAGTTGAGTCTTTAACATTCATTACGGATGAATAGACAATTCTTCCTTTTTGTCTTAAACCAATATTAATAGATGGTTTATTTAATAATGGCGCCTCAATAACACCACTTGATGAGTTTCCAATAATGCCTAACGAAATTTTTAATAAAGAAAAAAAATTTTTTTGGCCTAAGGATTTAATATAAATTGAGTTTTTTTGGTTTAAAGAAATAAATTTATTAATTTTCTTAATAATAATTTCACTACCTTTATCTATATTTGGAGAAGTAAATATAAATTGAATATCTTTAAATTTAGAAATTGCTTTTAATAAGTTATCGAAGTCAGTTGCATTATAAGTTTTATAATTTGTCATAGGATGGAAGGTAATAATTATAATTTTTTTAGATAATTTAATTTTAAAATATTTTTCTAATTGAGATTTATTCAAAAAATTAGTTTTCTTAATATTTTCATATGCCAAATTTCCAGTTATAAAAATTCTTTTTTTTTCTTCACCCATTTGTAAAACTCTTTTGTAATATTCTTTATTAGAAACAAAATGAAAAAAAGATAATTTAGTAATAGCGTGCCTAAATGAGTCATCTTGAGAACCAATTGTTAATTCTCCACCACTTATATGGGCAACAGGAATATGATTAATATATGCTGCGGCAACAATGAGAAATGTTTCAATTCTATCTCCTAAGACAACTAAAATTTTTGGTTTGGTTTTTTCGAAGTATTCATTAATTTTTTTTAAATAATTTGTTTTTAATATATTTGTTTTTAATAAAGAATTTGGAAAATTAATTTCATTATATTTGAATTTATCTTTTTTAATTTCAAGAATTGTATTTCCAAAATTTTTTTTTAAATGAGTCCCAGAAATCAATAATTTTAAATTTAATTTTTTATCATCATTTATTTTTTTTATGACAGGCCTAAGGAGTCCATAATCAGCTCTACTGGAAGAAAAAATACAAATTTTATTATTTAATTTTATCATCAGTTTTGTAATTAAATTTTGATTTTTTTCCTAAGTACTCATCTATAAGCATTGGTGAAACTCCATTACCAGGTCTTTTAATACACAAATTTGACCAAGAAAATAATTCTCCTTTTTTTATATCCTTTTTTGCGAATATAGATTTTCTTACAATTGTCTTGTTTGATAACTCAGATTTAGATATTTTTTTTTCTCTACTTCCCATTGATTTTTCTATATTTCTTATATACTTGATCAAATTTGAGAAATCCTCGAAATTCATACTTGCTTTATGATCAGGTCCTTTATGTCGTCGATTAAATGTTATATGCTTTTCAATTATAGTAGCTCCCCTAGCTACAGCAGCTATTGGGACCTCAAATCCAATAGTGTGATCAGAATATCCCACCGGTAAATTAAAATTTTCTTTAAAAGTATCTATTACTCTTAAATTTACATCTTTATATTTTGTGGGATAACTAGTTGAACAATGTAAAATAGAAATTTTATTATTGTCTAATAATCTAATCGCGGTTTTAATCTCTTTTAAGTTACTCATACCCGTTGATAATATTACATTCTTTTTTGACTTTGATATTATTTGAAGATATGGCTTGTTTGTAATTTCCCCGGAAGGTATCTTTATAGTTTTGATAGATTTAAGTTTTAAAATAATTTGCAAACTTTCGATATCAAAAGCACTAAACATAATTTCGATTTTCTTTTTATTAGCATATTCAACTAGTTTTAAATATTCATCGACTCGTAAATGAAGTTTTTTTATCATATCCAATTGTGATTGATTATCTTTTTGATTTAATTTTTGATATTTAGCTTTTTTAGCACTTTTAATTACAACATTTTGGGGTATTGCTATTTGAAATTTAACAATATCTACATTAATTTTTTTACATTCTCTGATATATTTTTTTGCGGTAGAGAAATTGCCATTATGATTAATACCAACTTCTGCGATTATTGTTGTTTTATTCATTAAAATAAGTTGATGATAAATTAAAGTTTTGAAGCATTATTTCTTCTTTGAAACTTTGAGCAGAAATACAAATAATATTTGTTTTCTTTATTTTCTTTTTATCAATTATTTTTTTTGGAGATGATGGTAAATATTTACCAATTTTACTTTCATCACTATCAGTAATTGAATAATTATTATTATAAGTATTCAATTTTGATAAAAAGATAAGATTATTTAATCCATTTGTAGCTCCAAAAAAAACAATATTTTTATTATTTTTTGTAAAATTTTTAAATTTCATTAATTGGTAATTAAAAATATTTTTATAGGTATTTATATCATAACAAATATATGGATTTTTATTTTTAGCATTTTTCTTTTTTTGAAGAATTATATATCCGCAGTCGTTTTCTATTTTAAAATTAAGGACTTTTAAAGAATATTTGTTAAACAAATTTATTAAACCATAATTAGTGAAATAGTATGTATGCTCATGAAGTAATGAATTAAAATCTCCTCTTAAAAACTGATTATCGATAACTGGAGTAGTGATATAAACAAAACCATTTGTTTTGATATTAGAATTCAACTTATTAAAAAATTTTTCTATATTCTCAACATGTTCAATAACTGAGAACAGAACAATATGATCATATTTTTTTTTTAAATTAAGATTCTCGTAAAATTCCCTAAATATATTTATATTTTTATAATTATTTTTCGGATTTTTGATTGATGGGTCAACAATTGTAAGATGTTTATACCTCAAATTTCTTGCTATTCTTGAGTCACCACTCCCTATTTCTAAAACAGCATCTTTTTTATTAATTCTATTAATAATCAATTTCATCTTCTTATCTCTCAATTTTTCAATATAAGATGATCCAAATAAAGGTGTCATGTGTTCATAATTATTGTCATATTTGATCATTTTTTTTGATACTTGCATAAAAATACCTTTAATTTTTGAGTTATTTATATTTAGTCTTGCTGTTTTTAATTTTAAAAAATTTTTGTTTAAGCCATTCCAGATTGGAAGATTATATGAAATAAAATTATTCACCTTTTATAATTTTTTTGCCAATGTGAAATCTATATTAAAATTTTTGTTATATGAAACTTTATCATTTGAGAAAATAATTTTTGATTTTTTATTTCCATTTTTTAAAATTATTTTTTTCGCAAGATTATGAATTGTAATATTTTCACTACATAAATTGATCGGACCGCTAATTTTAGAAGTTAATAGTTTATTAATTTTTATTATTAGATCATCAAGGAAGATTATAGGTATCTTTCTCTTTCCATCACCAAAAATTTCAATTCTATTGTACTTTTTAATTTGTCTTTGAAAAATTGAGTATATTCTATTATTAGGCATATCATTTGATAAAACCTGAGCTATTCTTAAATGGATAATTCTTAAATTTAAATTAGATAATAAATTATTAAAGATATATTCTGAATTTATCTTTGATAATCCATAAAAGAAATCAGCATTTCCACTTGGATTCATATTGCTATTTTCATGATATTTACCGCTAGTGTTTGAGTATACTGAAGTTGAGGAAAAATTTAAAAAGATTTTAGGTTTGAGATATTTAATTATTTCTACAAGAGAAAAAGTTATATTATTATTTTGATTCAAAAGGTTAAAATTATTAGATGATTTATTTTTGTTTACTTTAAAAGCCAAGTGAATAATACAATCTATCTTTTCTTTTTTTAAATTTGATAATTTATTTTTAAAATTATCGTTTAATTTTTCTAAATTAAGTAAATAGATGTTATTTTTTTTAGAATTTTTCAAATTTCTCTTACAAATTTCATAGACTTCATGATTTTTTGATAAATCTAATTTTAATTTCTTACCAATATATCCAGTTGCCCCAGTAAGAAGTATTTTCATAAATATTTGATATCCTTAAATTTTTTAAAATTTAAATAACTTTCAGCTAAGTATTTAATAACAACACCTTCATTTAGTTTATAAGAAAAATTTTTATTAGTAAAAAGTGTTCTAATTATTGCTTCATATTCGTTGAGACCAAATTTTTCCCTTACTGGTGTTGTTCCAGAAAAACGTGGATTGATTTCAAAAATTATTGGTCCTCTTTTAGTTAACTTTAATTGAAAATTCATAGGACCGTATGGTTTGAAAATTTTTGCTACATTTGAAATATAATTATCAAGTATTAGGTTTTTTTCTAAAAAAGCTATGGATGTATTACCATTTTTTAATTGTCTTCTAAGACAAATTACAGATATTAATTTATTTTTTAAGAAAATAACTCCACAAGTATACTCATCTCCTTTTAGATATTCTTGAATAATTGGAGATTGGCAATTTTTTATAGCATTTTTCAATTGTTCCATATTTTTAACTAAATATACATTTTTAGATGTGCTTCCGATTCTGGGTTTTACAATTAAAGGAAAAGAAATTTTGCCATTGAAAAATTTTTTATTTGGTAAACAAGATTTAGGAAAATCTAAATTATGTTTTTTTAACAACTGAACTGTCTTAAATTTGTCATTACAGCTTTCTACTAAGTTATAGTCACTTACAATGATCTCAACATTAAATTTTTTCTTTAAGGTCTCTTTAAATTCTGAATACAATTTAATTTCAAAATCAGCACATGGAATTACCATGTCTATTTTTTCTTTTTTAATAATTTTTATGATTGAATTAATCCATTTTTGTTTTTTAATATTTTTATCTAAAATATCTGGTAAATAATATGATTTATCACACCAATGAAGACCAATAGTTTTATTAACGTAATCAGCACCGATGATTTTATGATTTGAAGAATATTTTCTTACTATTTTTATAACTCCTTGACCAATCAAAGATCCCGCTCCAGTAATTAAAATATTTTTATTTATTTTTTTTGCTTTCATAATATTCGATACAATTTAAGGGATATTTTAATGATTTCATTTTATTAATAATGATATCAGAATTATATTCTATGTTTTTAAAATAAAAATTTTTATTCATATGATCAAAGTAGCAATAAGAAATAATGTCTAAATTTTTTCTATTTTGCCCAACGCTTCCTGGGTTAATTAAAGTAAAATTATTTATTTTAATCTTATATTGTTGGTGAGAATGACCAATTATATAATTTTTACTTATATCAATATTTGTATCCTTAAAAATATATTTATCATTTATCGTATGTCTGCAATTGAATTCATTAAATGCAAAATCACTAATATATAATTTTAGTTTTTCTAAATTATTAAAATCATTATAGCATATTTTAAAAAAATCATTCACGAGTCCTTTATTATGAGGATAAAAACCATTTAAGAAATATTTTTCGTGATTACCAATTATACAAACTTTTTTTTTATGATTATCAAGTAATTCGACACATTCATTACTCCAAGGACCGTAATTAACTACATCACCTAAGACTATTACATAATCGTTATCTTCAATGTAATTAAAGACAATTTCTAAAGCAGGTAAATTACCATGAATGTCTGATATAAAAAAAGTTTTCAATTATACTATGTTATTAAATAATTATTATGCAAGATAGTATCTTTAAACATTTTATTAAGGGCTTTTATAAAAGTTTTATGCTGAACTACTGATGATGAAAAATCGACTAACCTAGAGTCTTTATATTTAAATAGATTATTTAAAATTTTATTAGTTGTATTGCTTACGAATAAATTATCTTTCATTATAATTTTATTTATTTTTAAATTATTTGAGTCTGAAAATACAATTAATTTTTCATTTTCAAAAATTTCAATAATCATATTTTTTGTAATCATAGTAATTTTATTTTTTTTTAAAATAGGACTGTCGATTACGGTAAGTTTCTTTTTTTTATAAGAAAAGCTAATTTCACCATGAATTTCATTATAGTTTTTCCTGGATGATTTAATCTTTTTTTTAAATGATACACTTTCAATTTTGATCTTCTTTGCATTTGTAAGAAACATAAACAAATCAATAAAATGTATGCTATTTGACATAAAGTTCCATTTATTGCCTTCAACAATAATGTGATTTATCTTTTTTCCATAATTGTTTTTAATTTTAATATAATCTTGGGATATTCTTCTATTACAGTTAACATAAGCTTTAATTTTTTTATTTTTTAATAAAGAATTAATGTAATTATAATGATTAAGATTATTAAATAAAAATTTTTCAAATAAAATATATTTAGAGTGATTGGCTCTCAAAAAATTAATTGTTGTCGTATATCTATTTAAAGAGTCTGTAGCAATAATAGTTAGATAAATTGAATCATCTAATTTTTGAATTTTATTAAGAACTAAAATTTCTTTATTAATTTTATTGAAATTAATATTTTTAATTTGGCTAATATATTTTTCAATTATATATATTCTCTTTACTGATTTATTTTTTATACAAGCTTCTAAATGACGTTTACCAATATTTCCAAAACCAATAATAACAATGTTAACCACTTATTTTTTCTATTATGTTAAAGGTTTTTATAATTTGTTTAATATTTTGTGATGGATAAATATTTTTTTTATATCTAATTAAATTTATAAAAGATTTAATTTGTTTGTAAAAGCCTGGCTTGAAATTGACATCGTTAATGCTGGGTAATAGCGTTTTTTTTTTACCATTATTCCATAGCACATATCCTTTTTCTAATGGTTGAAAAACAACTTTAACATTTTTTGAATATAATCTAACTGACCAACCCCCTGGAGATAACCAATTTGAAATATAAGTTCCAGTAGCGCCACTAATAAATTTAAATGAACATGAAAAGTGATCTCCGTTTTCAATGATTTGAGAATTTTTATGAAAATTAAAACTATCTATTTCTCCTCCAAAAAATCTAATCAAATCTAAAGTATGGCAGCTATTAGCATAAAGCCATTTATTCAATATTTTTTTAGGATAATATTTCTCAATTTCGTTCAATCTTTCATGGCCCTCAATAACCACTGAAAATAGTCCACCATTTTCATTTATAATATTTTTTCCCTTTTCAAAAATTGAGTAGAATCTTCGATTCATGCCAATCATATTAGGAACATTGTATTTATGTATGATTTCTTTTAGGTTTATTAGATTATACAAACTTAAGCTAGGTGGTTTTTCAATAAATAAAGGAATTGAGAAAATTGATAGACTCTTTGAAACTTTATATATTTGATCCACTGAAACTAAAATCATTATTCCATCAATAATTTTTCTATTTTTCTTAATAAAAAACTTTGCATCAGTAGAGTAATTTTTTACTTTATATTTATTAGATAGAATTTTTGCTTTAGAAGTTGTTCTAGAACAAATACAGAGAACATTTAATTCTTTCAAAGTAGAAATAACTTTTAGATGTTCTTCTGCTATTTTGCCAGCGCCAATAATAACTAAATTAATTTTTTTAGACATTATAAAGATATTCTTTATAAATATCTCTGTTTTGTTTAATCCAATTTATTGTTTTTTTTAAGCCATTATCTAATTTGATTTTAGGCCTCCAAAGTGTATTTTTTAATAACTTCGAATTATCACATAATAATTTATTGACTTCACTTTTACTTTTTCTGACTCTCTCAGATTTGACAATGTAATGTTTATTAATACCAAGTATTTTTGAAATCTTATTATAAAGCTCATCGATACTGATATATTTATTTGATCCTACATTTAAAATCTCACCATTAAACTCTTTATTATTTAATAGAATTTCATAGGCATTACATAAATCTGAAACATAAGTTAAATCTCGCATGGTAGTAGTATTTCCCAAATATATTTTTTTTGATGAAAGTAATTGGGTAACTATTGTTGGAATAACAGCCCTAGCAGATTGTCTAGGACCATAAGTATTAAAGGGTCTTATGATTGTAACAGGTAAATCAAAAGAGTTGTAATAGCTCATTGTTAAATTATCAGCTCCTATTTTAGAAGCAGAGTATGGAGATTGAGGTTGAAGCGGGTGACTCTCATTAATTGGCAGAAATAGTGCTGAACCATAAACCTCACTTGTTGAGGTAATTATTATTTTACCAATATTTAATTCTTTAGATGCCTCCAAAACATTGTAAGTTCCCTCAATATTAGTTTTTACATAGGCCAATGGTGAGATATAAGAATATGGAATTCCTATTAACGCAGCTAAATGAATAACAACGTCACTTCCTTTCACAGCTTTTTTCACAGAGTCAATATCTCTGATATCTCCTAAAATAACTTCAAAATGTTTTTTATATTTTGAATGCTCGATCCAACCCCAATCACTATTGGAATTATATCTATCAAATATTTTTATCTTAAAACCTTTCTTAAGAAGATGTTCAGATAAATGTGAACCAACGAATCCACAGCCTCCAGTAATCAGAATATTTTTCATAAAATTTAATGTGATTTGTATTCCATTTTACCAATAATCATATCACATACTAAGGTAAGCCATAATTGATGAGCGTTTTCTATTATATTGTAGGCCTTGCTATCAATCCAAAGCGATAAAGACGAATATTTGGTAAGTTTATTTTTTTTTGAAAACCCTGTAAGAGTAACTAATTTATTTTTTTTGCTTTTGGCAAATTTAGCTGCATTTATCAAATTTTGAGAGTTGCCACTTGAACTTATTATTATTATTAAATCATATTTTTCTAAATGATACTCTAGTGCTTTAGAAACCCAATTTTCATAGCCATAATCATTAGATAAACATGTTATGAGATCATATTCATTAAAATTTAAAGATTTAATGCCAACTGCCTTATTAAGATCTACAGAAACATGGCTAGCAATAGCAGAACTGCCCCCGTTACCTATTAATATAACCTTTCCTTTTTTATTTTTAGTTTCGATAATCAAATTTTTTAAAATGATGAGATTTTCATAAATATTAGGATCTAATGCTTTTTTTTGAAAAATATCAAAATATTTTTGTATAAAATATTTGTCACTCATAATTGATTATTTTATATAGACTTTTTAAATTAAAGTCTCTAATTAGATATGGTGAAAAATATTATATTGATAGCTGAAATTGGGTGGAACCATCTTGGTAATTTAGATTTAGCAGAAAAAATGATTATTGAGGCAGCAAAAAATGGAGCCGATATATGTAAATTTCAAAGTTGGGATCCAGCTGATTTAAAAAAGGGTGACTGGGATAATGATGGAAGAAAAGAAATATATAAAAAAGCTGCATTATCAATTAATGATCACCAGAAACTAAAAAGTATTTGTGATAAATATTCAGTTAAATTTATGACATCTATATTTCATGAAAAATTTATAACTATTGCAAAAGATTTAGATAAAACCATTTCAAAAATACCAAGTCATGAAGTGCACAATGAAAAATTAGTAAAAAAAATGGTTGAAAGCTTTGATATTACTCTTATTTCTACTGGGGCTAGTTACTGGAAAGAAATTTTAAATTACAAAGAATTATTTAATTCTGGAAAATTAATTCCTATGCATTGCGTATCTAGTTATCCATGTATTGATGAAAATATCAATCTGCCAAGAATAAATAAAATAAAAGAAATATCTCAAACATATGGATACAGTGGTCATTTAAAAAATATAAATGATGCTATTGCGGCTATATGTTTTGGATGTCAATATATTGAAAAACATTTTACAATTGATAAAAGCCTACCAGGCAGAGATAATCTAAATGCAATTTTACCAAACGAACTAAAAGAATTATATAATTTCAAATTAAGTTTTCAAAAAATGAATATTGATAGAGGCAATGACTTACAAAATGAAGAATTAGATATTTATAATAATTATAGAGGAAGATGGGGAGGTTAACATTTGAATATTTCAGTGATCATAAGAACAAGAAATGAAAGCCAATGGATTGGTCATTGCATTCAGTCTTTAATTGATAATTTTAATAAACCAGAAATTATAATTATTGATAATAATTCAAATGACCAAACATTAGAAATAGTTAATGATTTTAAAGTAGATAAAAATTTAAATTCTAGGGATGGAAGGTATACCGAGATTAAAATTTATAGTATTTCAAAATACTCTCCTGGATTAGCACTCAACATGGGCGTAACTAATTCATCAAATGAAAAAATTTTAGTAATTTCAGCACATTGCGTTATTAATAAATTAGATAATAAAAACTTGATAAAGAATTTTGATAACTATAATTGTTTTTATGGTGATCAAATTCCTATATATAGAGGAAAGAAAATTAGAAAAAGGTATATTTGGTCAAATTTTGTAAGTGAGCCTTGTGAAAATTTTTACTCAGACCAAGAAAATAGATATTTCTTACATAACGCTTTCGCATTTTATAATAAAAGTTTTTTAATTGAAAATCCTTTTGATGAAAATCTATCTGGTAAGGAAGATAGATATTGGGCTAATAATATAATTAAAAATAATAAAAAAATTTTTTATGACCCTAGCTTATCAGTATACCATCACTACACTTTAAATGGCGCAACTTGGAAAGGCATAGGTTGATTGTTAAACAAATATAATATCCTTGGAGTGACGCTTGCTAGAGGCGGATCAAAAGGAGTTAAAAATAAAAATATCAAATTATTAAATAATAAACCTCTTATCTACTACACTATTAAGGAAGCATTAAAATGTAAATTTTTGACTTCTTATATTGTATCAACAGATAGCAAAGATATTAAAAACATATCTGAAAAATATGGAGCCCAAGTTCCATTTTTGAGACCAAAAAAACTATCATCAGATACCTCTTCATCATCAGATGCTTTAAAACATGCGGTAAGTTTTATGGAAAAATTACATAATACTAAATATGATTTTATTATTGAAATCATGGCCACAAATCCTTTAAAAAGTTTTAAGGATATTGATGCATTAATTTATAAGCTGATAAAAACAAAGGCAGATACAGTTATAGCGATGTCTAAAGTTACAGAGTATCATCCAAGAAGATTAAAAAAATAGTAAATGACAAAATAGTGGACATTATGAAAGAAAAAAAAGAAAGCAGAAGACAAGATTTGAAGCCAAATATTTATATACGTGCAGGTTCAATATATGGAATCAAAAGAGATATCATCATTAAAAAGGGTCTTAGGTACGGTACAAAAAATAGTAGGCCTTACATCTTACCAGATAAAAGGTCTATAAATATTGACAATGAAAATGATTTCATTGTAGCTCAGAATTTAATTAAAAGTTCTTAAATATAAAATCATAATTTAAATTATTGTATATATTGAATTTTATTGATTCGTAGTCAATTTTTTTAATACCACCGTTTTCAATCACATATGACTGATAATTAAGCTTAGATAGTAGCACTAGAGATTTTTCAATATTGTTATCAGTGTACTGGTCAATTTTATTATTCAATTCAATAATTATGGATATTTTATTTTTTGATGAAAGAAAGTTGTAAGAACCCATTATCACTTCATTTTCCATACCTTCTACATCTATTTTAAATAAATAATTTTTATTTTT
>MDSZ01079679.1_pt1 | contig 29688 bp, 24 predicted proteins | sample 811201 | NCBI WGS metagenome assembly MDSZ01 (sample SAMN05326647, study PRJNA326480) | marine metagenome | isolation source: seawater | place: Indian Ocean: North | collected 2010 | reverse complement strand
GTCACCTACAAGCTCGCCGCCCATGCCGCCGACCTCGCCAAGGGGCACCCGGCCGCGCAGGTCCGCGACGATGCGCTCTCTCGCGCCCGCTTCGAATTCCGCTGGCGCGACCAGTTCAACCTGTCGCTCGATCCCGACACGGCCGAGCAATATCACGACCAGACGCTGCCTGCCGAAGGCGCCAAGACCGCGCATTTCTGCTCCATGTGCGGCCCTAAATTCTGCTCGATGAAGATCACCCAGGAAGTGCGCGACTTCGCCGCGAAGAAGAACCAGCCTGCCGATGGCTTCCTTGAAGCGGGCCTCACCGGCGCGGAAGTGGCAGAAGCGAGCAAGGCGGCGGCGCTCAAGGGCATGGAGGAGATGAGCAAGCTGTTCAAGGAAACGGGCAGCGAGCTCTATATGGGCGCAGGCGGCCGCGACCACGACTGAAGAGGGATAATGGTCAGGCGGATGGCGGGCGGGGCCCGCCATCTCCTGCGGCGACCGGGAAGGCTCAGGCACCGTGTCTGACTGACCGAAAAGGCCGAATTTTCGGGCTGCCGATAAACCATATGCCGCGCCCCCGCGTTCCGCCTCCGGATCACAGCAAGGAGCGTCCCCGATGGCCTATGACTTCTGGTACTGGCCGACCATTCCCGGCCGCGGCGAATTCGTCCGGCTGACGCTGGAGGCTTGTGGCATCGCCTATCGCGACTGCGCGCGGGAAGAAGGGGGTGAGGCGCTGATGGCCGACATGGCAAGCCATGATCGAGGCCCCGCCTTCGCGCCGCCCTATCTCGGCATCGATGGCGCAACCGTGTCCCAGACCGCCAATATCCTTTTCTATCTGTCCGAAAGGCATGAATGCGGCCCATCGGGCATGAAAAGCCGCTACTGGCTCGCGCAGCTCCAATTGACGATCATGGACATGGTCGCTGAAGCGCATGACGTGCATCATCCTGTCGGTGTCCATCTCTATTATGCGGATCAGAAACCGGAAGCGCTGCGCCGCGCCCAGGGCTTTCGCGATGAGCGCATTCCAAAATATCTTGGCTATTTCGAACGCGCGCTTGGTTCTGAACCGGGGAACTGGCTGGCCGGGGCACGCTGGAGCTATGCCGACCTCTCGCTATTTCAGCTGGTCGCCGGCCTGGCCTACGCTTTCCCGCTGCGCATGGCGTCGCTGGGCGGGCGCTTCCCAGCGGTCATAGCCCTGCACGACAGGGTTGCAGCCTTACCCGAATTGCGGGACTATCTCGCCAGCGACCGGCGGCTGCCCTTCAATGAAGACGGCATCTTCCGTCATTATCCCGAACTGGATGCGGCATGACCTTCGACGACCTCATTGTTCAGACCATCACCCCCGTCAGCCATAATCTGGGCGACTTCAAGGTGCACCGATCCCTGCCGTCCAAGGGGCGCACGATGGTCGGCCCCTTCATCTTCTTCGACCAGGCCGGGCCGGCGCAGATCGCGCCGGGGCAGGGGATCGACGTGCGGCCGCACCCCCACATCAACCTCGCCACCGTGACCTATATGTATGAAGGGGCATTTCTGCATCGCGATTCATTGGGGACCGAGCAATTGATCGAGCCGGGCGCGGTCAATCTGATGACGGCGGGCAGCGGCATTGTCCATTCCGAACGATCGCCCGATGAAGACCGGGCAAAGGTGTCCAAATTGTCGGCCATCCAGACCTGGCTGGCGCTCCCCGACCGGGTCGAGGAAATGGATCCGGCGTTCGAGCATGTCAGCGAAGGTGGGCTGCCGGTCATCGAAGACGGATCGACGCGCGCGCGCGTCATCATGGGGACGCTCTGGGGCGAAACCTCACCCGTCACCACCTATGCCGACACCATTTACGCCGACATCCAGCTTGCGCCCGGCGGCCGGATCGCCATTGACCCGTCCGCCGACGAACGCGCCCTCTATGTCTCGGGCGGCGATGCTGCGCTCGATGGCATGACCCTGACGCCACAAACGCTCTATGTGTTGCGGCCCGGCACCTCCGCCACCTTGATGAGCGTCGATGGCGGCCGGATCGTGCTGTGCGGCGGCGAAGCCTTTTCCTCGCCGCGCCATGTCTGGTGGAATTTCGTCTCCTCGCGCCCGGACCGGCTGATGCAGGCGCGCGAGGACTGGGACGCGATGCGCTTTCCGCTTATCCCCGGCGACGATCAGGAATTCATCCCGATCCCGCAGGGCCGGCCCAAGACGGTCAGCTATCCCTGAAGGTCGACGGCGCGCCCCATTCTGGCGTGCCCTTTACTGAACGAAGGTGAGCGAGAGATTTTCGGCGTTCTTGGGAATGTCGATCCGGCTTTCGTTGATCGACGCTTCCTCGCCCGGTTTCAGCCGCGTCTTGTCCGCCTTCGTCGTCCAGCTGAAGACCAGCCGGTTCTGCCTGTCGCGCAGTTGCACCAGCACCGGCGGCACGGGCAGCGCCTGCGTCCCGCTGTTCACGATGCGCGCGCCGAAGGCGAAATATTCCTCCCCGGTCGGCAGCTTGCGGCGCTCGGCGGGCTTCGACAGGTAGAAAAGCAGGTCCGGGTCGCCCTCTTCGGGTACCAGACCCATCGCCACCATCCAGGATGGCGGCCCATAATAATAGAGCGCGCCGCCCGCGGCGGCGACGACGAAGAAGAAGGCGGCGGCCGCATAGGTCCACAGCTTGACCGGATTGCGGCGTGCGCGGGTGGCAACCGCCGGCGCGTAGCTCTCCTCGGTGTCCCGGCTGACTGGCGCACCGGCATAAATGTCATCGAAGCGATGATCGGCCTGCGCTGGCTCGGGCGCGGCGGCCGGCGGCTCAGCGGCAGCGTCCACCGCAGGGGTCTCCGCCGCCGCGACTGGATTGTCCGCAGCGTCCGCCGCATCGGACGGAGGCGCGGCGAAGGCTTCGGGCTCCGGGGTCGGAGCCGTCGGCGGAACTGGCGCCGCAGCTGGCGGTTCGGACGGCTGTTCGGCCGGCGGCGCTGCCTCGTCGCGCGCGGGCGGGACGGCTGCTTCCTGGAACCAGCTATGCTTGCACGCCGCGCAGCGGACCTGGCGCCCATTGGGGCCGACGGCGCTGTCGGGCACGACATAGCGGGTCGCGCAATTGGGGCACAGCAGGATCATTTCGCTTCATAGCCATGGCTTGGACTCGCGCGCAAGCGGCAAGACGCGCCTCGGTTCGCCGCCCGCGACTCGCCACGACAGGCGGGGCGGGCTTTACGACGGCACGCCCCCTGTGCCATGGCTGCGCCTTCGCCAAGCAGGGAGCGCCATCGCGCCATCATCCGTCCATGTCGGCCATCGTCCAGTTCGAAAATGTCGGCCTGCGCTATGGGCTGGACAGTGAGACGCTTTCGGACGTCAGCTTTTCGCTCGCCAGCGGCGGTTTCTATTTTCTCACCGGCGCGTCCGGTGCGGGCAAGACGTCGCTTCTGAAGCTCCTCTATCTTGCGCAGCGGCCTAGTCGGGGTGTCATCCGCCTGTTTGGCGAAGATGTGGTGACTCTGCCGCGTAAGCGGCTGCCGGGCTTCCGTCGCCGCATCGGCGTCGTGTTCCAGGATTTCCGGCTCGTCCCGCATTTGTCGGCCTATGACAATATCGCCTTGCCGCTGCGCGTTGCCGGCATGAAGGAGGATGAGGTCGACGCGCCGGTGGCGGAAATGCTGAACTGGGTCGGGCTGGGCGATCGCGGCGACGCGCGGCCCGCCACCCTGTCGGGCGGGGAGCAGCAGCGCGTGGCGATCGCCCGCGCAGTGATCGGCCGTCCAGAAATCCTCGTCGCCGACGAACCGACCGGCAATGTCGATGCGGACATGGCCCGCCGCCTGCTCACCCTGTTCGAAGCGCTCAATCGTCTTGGCACAACTGTCGTCGTCGCCACCCATGATCTGCCGCTGATGGCGCAGGTGTCGGGTGCGCAGATGATGAAGCTCGACAAGGGGCGGCTGGCCGATCCCACTGGCACCCTGCGATATCCCCCGCGCGCGCGCGACGATCAGGACAGGGGTGAAGGCCGATGAGTGGCCGCGCCGAGCGAAAGGCTGCCACCGCCGCGCGCCATCGCCTGCTGCCGGGCGGGCGGGTCGCAGGGCCGATGCCTTGGATCATCGCGATCATGATGTTCGTGACGGTGCTTGCCGCTGCTGCGGGCCTTGGCCTGGGCGCGGCGGTCCAGTCAATGCGCGCCGATCTTGCCGGGCGCGCCAGCGTGCAGGTGGTGGAGGCCGACGCGCAGACCCGCGCCGCCCTTGCCGCGCAAACGCTCAGGGCGCTGCGGGCTGCGCCCGAAGTGCGCTCTGCCGATCCTGTTCCGTCCGCCGTCCTGGCCGATCAACTGCGCCCCTGGCTGGGCGAAGAAGCCTTGAATGGCGACCTGCCGGTCCCCGCGCTGATCGACGTCATGCTGACGCCGGGAGACGCCGGGACGAAGGTCGATCGCCTGCGCCAGCGGCTCGCCGCTCTGTCGCCCAAGCTGCGCGTCGATCCGCACGCCGCTTTCCTGACGCCGCTTGCCGGCCTGCTTTCGGCGCTTGGCCTGCTCGCGCTGGGCGCGGTCCTGCTGATGATGCTGGCGACGGCGGCGGTCGTCGTGCTGGCGGCGCGCGGCGCGCATGACAGCCATCGCGGCACCATCGACGTGCTGCATCTGATGGGGTCGACCGATGTGCAGATCGCCCGTCTGTTCCAGCGGCGCATCGGGCTCGATGCGCTGATGGGCGGCGCGCTGGGCTTCTCCTTCGGCATTTTCGTCATCCTGCTGATCGGGCTGCGGCTGGGCGCGACCGGGTCGGAATTGCTCGCGGCGATCACGCTGCCCTGGCAGGGCTGGCTCATTCTTGTGGCCCTGCCGGTCGCCGGCGTGCTGTTGGCGACGCTGACGGCACGCTGGACGGTGCTGCGCGCCCTGGGGCGGACGCTATGATCGTACGCCTCGCCGCGCTGACGCTGCTCGGCTGGGTGCTGGGCTTTGCCTGGTTTGCCATCTTCCTGCCTGAACCGCTCGACGGTCGCCGCACCGACGCCATCGTCGTGCTGACCGGCGGCCCTGGCCGTATCGACCGCGGCATCGCCCTCATGCAGCAGGGCGCGGCCAGGCGGATGCTGATTTCGGGCGTCGACCGGTCGGTCAGGCCGGGGGAACTGGCCGCCCAATATGATGCGCCCGAAGCCCTGTTCGATTGCTGCATTACGCTCGGCCGCGAGGCTATCGACACCCGCTCCAACGGCCTGGAAACCGCGCGCTGGCTGGCGCGGCGCGATTATCAGACGGTGCGGCTCGTCACCACCGACTGGCATATGCGTCGATCCGCGCTGGAACTGACCCAGGCGCTGCCCCCGCGCATCCACATTGTCTATGACGCGGTGCCCAGCCACCCCAGCCTGTCGGTGCTGATGCGCGAATATAATAAATATCTGCTGCGCCGGATCGCAGCGCTGATCGGCATCTGATCCTGATGAACGCCATCCTGACCGCGCTGCGTTCGCTTGCCTTCATGCTGATCTTTTACAGCGGCAGCCTTCTCTTCGTTCTCGCCGCCATGCTGGCCGGGGGCTTTGACGCCGACATGGTGCCGCGCATCGCCACCGGGTGGAGCCGCTTCCACCGTGGCTGCGCGCGCTGGCTCCTGGGGCAAAGGGTAGTGGTGGACGGCGATCTGCCGCTTGGTCCCTATCTCTACATCATCAAGCATGAATCGATGTTCGAAACCATCGACATGCTGTGCCTGTTCGATCGGCCGGCGATCGGCGCCAAGCGCGAACTGCTCGACATTCCGCTCTGGGGCCTCATCGCCCGCCGCTACGGCCTCATCCCGATCGAACGCAGCGCCGGGGCCAGCGCGCTGCGGACGCTGCGCGCGGCGGCGCGCGCGGCGACCGCGCAGGGCCGGGCCATCTGTCTGTTCCCCGAAGGCACGCGCGTGCCCCATGGCGAAGCGCCGCCGCTAAAATCGGGCTTTGCCGGGCTTTACAGCCTGCTAGGCCTGCCGGTGGTGCCGATTGCGGTGGACAGCGGCCGCGTGTCGCCGCGCGGGCGCTTCATGAAGCGCGCCGGCACGATCACCTACAAGGTCGGCGCGATCGTCCCCACCGGCCTGGATCGCAAAGAGGCGGAACGGATCGTCCACGCCGCCATCAATGCGCTTAATCCGCCACAGGCCTGAAAAGCAGCAGACAATCCCCGCTTAGTGCGACCGGCCGAAGTCCGGCTTGGCGTCATCCTGCCCCTGTTCGATGATCGACCGGCGAATGGCGCGCGTGCGGGTGAACAGGCTGAATAGCGCATCGCCGTCATTCCACCGGATCGCGCGTTGCAGCGCCGACAGATCCTCGGAAAAGCGTTGCAGCATTTCCAGCACCGCATCCTTGTTCGCCAAAAACACGTCGCGCCACATGGTCGGGTCGGACGCGGCGATGCGGGTGAAATCGCGAAAACCGCCGGCCGAATATTTGATGACCTCGCTCTGGGTCACATCCTCAAGATCGCTGGCCGTGCCGACAATGGTATAGGCGATCAGGTGCGGCAGGTGGCTCGTCACCGCCAGCACCAGGTCATGATGCGCCGGGTCCATCACCTCGACATCCGCGCCCACGCGCCGCCACAGTTCGGCGACCCTTTCGATCGCCGCCGGGTCGGCATCGGCGGGCGGCGTCACGATCGACCAGCGGCCCTTGAACAGCGTGGCGAAGCCCGCTTCGGGGCCGCTATTTTCCGTGCCGGCGACCGGATGGGCGGGAATGATGGTGCGGCCGGGCAGCGCGGTACTCAGCTGCGCCAGCACGTCCGCCTTGCACGATCCCACGTCGCTGACGATGGCGTCGGCGGGTAGGTCATCGGCAATTTCCGCCGCCACCGCGCCCATTGCGCGCACCGGCACGCACAATATCACCAGGTCGGCGTCGGTCACAGATGCGCCCGCCGTGTCGGTAATATCGTCGCACAGATCGATCCGCCGCGCTATGGCGCGGACGGCCGCATCGGCGTCATGCCCGGTCACGCGCACGGTCGGCATGTCCGCCCGGATCGCGCGGGCGAGCGAGGAGCCGATCAGCCCCAGGCCGATGATGGTGACGCGGGCAAAGGGCAGCATGGCGTCAGGCGGCCTCCGCCATGGCGCGCAGCCTGGCAGCGACCGCGCGGGTCTGTTCCTCGGTGCCGATGGTGATGCGAAGGCCATTGGGCAGGCCCTGCCCGGGCAGCCAGCGGGTGGCGAAGCCTTCGTCCCACAATCCCTTCATCGCCGCTTCGGCGGTCAGCTTGCCCTCGAACAGGATCAGCAGGAAATTCGTCTTGCTGGGGATCGCGCGCAGCCCGTGGTTGGACAGCAATCCGACCTCGCCCGCCAGCCATTCGCGCCACTGGTTGTTGTGCGCGCGGCTGCGCTCCACCCAATCATCATCGCCGATCGCCGCGATCGCCGCGGCCTGGCCCACGGTCGTGACGTTGAAGGGCGCACGGATGCGGTGGAGAATGTCGATCACCTCGGGCGATCCATAGCCCCAGCCGATCCGCTCGGCGGCCAACCCATAGATTTTCGAAAAAGTGCGCGTCACGAACACATTGGATGCCTCGCGGGCCAGCGCCAGCCCGCCATCATCCTCGCCCTCTTCCAGATATTCGGCATAGGCCTGATCCAGCACGAACAATATGTCGGGGCGCAGGCCCGCATGCAGACGCGCAATCTCGGCCCGGCTGGTCATGGTGCCCGTCGGGTTGTTCGGGTTGGCAAGGAATACGACCTTGGTGCGTTCCGTCACCGCAGCCAGCAGCGCGTCGATGTCGGTCGCATAATCCTTGTCCGGCGCGATGACAGGCGTCGCGCCGACGCGCCGCGCGGCGATGTCGTAGACGGCAAAGCCGTAGCGCACATAGAGGATTTCGTCGCCCGGCCCGGCATAGCCGCTCGCCGCCAGGTGCAGCAATTCGTCCGATCCGGTGCCATAGATGATGCGCGCCGGGTCCAGCCCGTGCTTCGCGCCGATGGCCGCGCGCAGCTTGCTCGCCGCGGGGTCGGGATAGGTCGCCATGTCGGCGGCGGCGGCCATGAACGCCTCGCGCGCCGCCTGGCCCGTACCCAGCGGATTTTCGTTGGCGGAAAGCTTCACCAGCGGCCGACCATCATCGGTCGCGGCCTTGCCGGGCACATAGGCGTGAATGCCCAAAATCCAGTCCTTGGGCTTAGGATGTGCAACTGTGTCTGTCATGGCCGGGGGCTTTACCCGCTCGACGCGAAAAGGCCAAGCATGGGAGAGAAGATGCCCGGCATCGTCCCGACCGTGGGCGATCATGGCGGCGGGGTGCCACTGTTCCACTGAAGCCCAGGACGGTCTTTTCGCACGTTAAACGGATGACGAAAAATAGGCGTCTCATCGTCTGACAGAGCAGGTTCCGAGCTCCCCTGTGCGAGCAAATATATGACCGCTTTGTCGGCAGTGCCTTGGTTCAGGTGACAGCAGTCGTAGCGGCGGCCACTGCCAAAAACTGCTTTCCGTCCGGCACCTGCGAATCTGCCAGCCCGTGTGCCATGCGGTCATCGCGAAGCTGTAGCTTTAGCCCCTCATCTTGCAAACGCTGAGGACCAACCCGCGCAACCAGCGATGGCCCGCGTCGGCGTCCATGCGCGGATGCCACATTGCCGATATGGCGATGCCGGTGGTGGTGACGGGCAGCTCGAACATGGCTATGCCCTCCATTCCTTGCAGAGAGCCAGCGTTTCCGCCGGTAACGCAGGAACGCGGCACCAGCGTGACCAGGTCCGACTGCCCCGCGATCCGGAGTGCATCCGAGAAGCCGGGAACGACGACGGCGACATCGCGCGTCAATCCAAACGTCTCCAGCGCGACGTCGACCGGCCCTGCAAAGACGCCGCGACGCGATGCCACCACATGCTTGCACGCGGCGTATCGCTCCGGCGTAATCGGATTTGCGAGCAGCGGATGCCCGGCGCGGACGGCCCCGACGAAATCGTCGCGGAAAAGCGTTTGGGTGCGAATTTCGGGCGCGGATTGCCCGAGTACGCCGATCTCTAGATCGATCAGCCCTTCTCGCAGCGGACCTGCATCCTTCTGTGGCTTTGGTGCAAACCGAATCCGCACCCGCGGCGCGGCCTCGGTGATTCTGGCGACCAGGGGTGCGGAGTAGCGTTCAACAAAACCTTCGTTGGCGCGGATCGTAAAGGTTCGATCGAGCGTGGCGATGTCCAGATCGTCGGGGTCCGGGCTGAGCACCCTCCGCACGTCGCGCGCCAGCGCATGAACCTGATCGCGCAACTGGGCGGCGCGGGGCGTCGGCACTAGCCGGCGTCCGGCCCGCACCAGAAGCGGATCGCCCGTGGCCGACCGAAGCCGCGCCAGCGTGCGGCTCATCGCGGACGCACTCAGCCCGAGCTTGCGTGCGGCACCGACCACGCTTTCTTCGGCAAGCAGCACGTCGAGCGCGCCGAGCAGGTTCAGATCGATATCATCCATGCGCTCAGCATAAGGTGAATGTGACGCGCGGCATAGCGTGTCGTGCAACTATACTTTGCATATGCTGCGTCTGGCGCGGTTATGGCGTGCTGGCCATATGCGATGTTCCTGAAACGATCGAAGGTATTCGATATGACCACGGACATTGTAAACAACACGCGTCCCGCCATCCTGCTCGTCGGCGCTTCGCGCGGCCTTGGTCTCGCCATGGCCAGCGAATTCGTGAAGAAGGGGTGGTCTGTCGTCGGCACTGTGCGGGGCGGCGCGCGCACCAGGCTCCATGATCTGGCGGACCAGCATCCCGATCGCGTCGAGATCCATTTACTCGACATCACCGAGCCCGATCAGATCGCGGCGCTGCGCGACCGCCTCGCCGGCCGCCAGTTCGACATGCTGTTCAACAATGCCGGGACCGCCAACAAGAATCAGGGCGAAACCATCGCCGAAGTCTCGACCGAAGAATTTATCCACCTGATGGTCGCCAACGCGCTCAGCCCGATGCGGGTGATCGAGACATTGCAGGATCTGGTTCCGGCGAGCGGCCTGCTGGGCATCATGTCGTCAGGTCAGGGCAGCGTCAGCAACAACAATAATGGCGGACATGAAGTCTACCGCGGTACCAAGGCCGCGCTCAACCAGTATATGCGCAGTTTCACCGCCCGCCACGCTGATGATCCGCGCGCGATGGTGTTGATCGCGCCCGGCTGGGTGCGCACCGATCTTGGCGGGCCGGACGCACCGTTGGGCGTCGATGAGAGTATTCCCAAGGTCGTCGATGTGTTGATTGCCCAGCTTGGCAAGCCCGGCCTGCGCTATCTCGACCGAGAGGGGAAGACCGTTCCCTGGTGAGATGAGTCGGTGTGTTCGTTCGATGGCGGTTGTGAGGTGGAGCCATGAAGATCGTCGGGTTGGAAGAGCATTTCGTCACGCAGGACGTGCTGGCGGCGTGGCACGCGCTTGATGCGCCGTGGCGCGATCCCGGCCTGCAACACCATGAACACGGTGACATCGGTGCGCGTCTGATCGACTTGGCCGAATGCCGCGTCGCCGACATGGATGCGATGGGCATGGACCTTCAGGTGCTTTCGCTGACGGCCCCCGGATTGCAGAGCCAGAAGCCTGAGCAAGCGGTTAGGCTGCAGAGGTCGATCAACGACCTGATCGCCAACACCATCAGGCAGCGGGCCGACCGATTTCAGGGCTTTGCCACGCTCGCCACGCCGGACCCGGACGCCGCCGCGGCGGAACTCAGGCGCGCGGTCACGCAATTGGGCCTCAACGGTGCCATGCTGTTCGGGCGCACGCGAGACCGGAACCTCGACCATCGCGACAATTGGCCGATTTTCGAGACGGCGGCAGCCCTGCGCGCGCCGCTCTATATCCACCCGCAGTCGCCGGTGCCGGCCGTGCGCGATGCTCTCTACAGCGGAAATGGCGACGACGTGGACGCGGCCTTTGCGACCTTCGGGCTGGGCTGGCACTATGAGACGGGCGTGCAGATCCTCCGTATGATCCTCGCCGGCGTGTTCGATCGCTTTCCCGATCTGCAAATGATCACTGGCCATTGGGGCGAGGTCGTCCTGTTCTATCTCGAACGGATCGACGGTCTCGCCCGCGTCACCAAATTGGACCGGCCCGTGTCCGAATATTTTCGGCAGAATGTATCGGTGACCCCAAGCGGCATGTGGAGCGAGCGCTATCTGCGCTGGGCCATCGAAGTGCTCGGCCCGGAGCGCATCATGTTCTCGAGCGATTATCCGTACCGTTTCACCCCCATGGGCGGAGCGCGTCATTTCCTCGAACATGCTGACCTGTCCAACGCGGATCGGATGGCCATCGCGCATGGCAATTGGGAACGGATGGTCGCTGGCATCCGGCGGACATGATTTCCGGCGACCGCAATGCGGACATTCACGACGAACCACCCATGCTCCAGCCTTGCAGCGCACGGCCGCGCTTTGACGTACTGCGATGGCCTTTCGTTTCCGGTTCCTGTCCATGGCGACGATCTGGCTCGGAGACCGACGATCAGCTATGGGGATTTCGGATTGGCGCCGTTGCGCTGCGTGGCGCGACCATTGCTGTTGTACGATGCACAGCGACAATATGCACAAGCTCCGCCTTCGGTCGAGCATTGTACCTCGTTGGGCTCGGGGTACATATCGAATAATCTTGCTGGATATTTCAAAATATATTGGCTGGACGTTATTACAGGGCTGAGGAATAAATCTACGTCAAATTATAGGGGTTGGCGACTGTTTGGCGGGCGTCAAGGACGAAAATCTAGATCGATCTTAAGCATTCTATTGCTGTGACGTGGATTTCCTTGATGAATACCGTTAACAAAAATTCCATTGGGCTCTAATTTTACACCTCGACAAGAATCGAGTGGCGCGCCATGTCGCGATAATAGGTCGAAATTGATGCCACATCGGCGTTATATTCGGGGGGGTTTAATGACTGGCGGGACTATGATATCGGCACGTCGCTGGACACTGGCGCTTGGCACCAGCGTCGCGGCCCTGGCTACCGCTTCATCCTCTCCTGTATGGGCGCAATGCGCACCGTCTCCGGCCGTGGCGGACAGTATCACGACTTGCAGCGGCACTGAAACCAATGGACTCGTTGTGGCCGTCGACAAGGCCCGGATCGTGGTGGATGCTGGCGCCGTGGTTTCCGGACCCGGACGTGGTAGCATCATGGTGCTGCCGCCGGTCGGAGCGGACAGTTACGCGGCTGCTACATCCACTATCGTCGTTCGTGGGACGGTATCTGGTGCCAATGCCGGAATTGTGGTCGCTTCCAGTCAGCCAGATTCTTACGATTATTTTTATGGCGTTCGGACGCAGAGTGCGATTGTCGTCGAACAGGGTGGCACCATTCAGGGCGATGTGGGTGTCGACGTAAATCCGACCGGTGGAAATTATGGCGGTTGGGCGTGGGTTACGATTGACAATAGCGGGACCATAAGCGGGACCGGCGGTATCGCTCTGCGCGGCAATGCATCAGCAAGCGGTCGCTTCGATTGGATTCGAAACGGAGCGACCGGCGTTATCGGTGCTATTTTAGGTCAGGTCGGTTCGCTCAACAATGAAGGGCTGATTGATGGCGGTGTGAATAGTGCGATCAGCGATTTGCCTGATACCTATTCTTATTCTGGCCAGGGCACGATTGCAAACGGCGGCACCATTCGTTCAACCGGAACCGCAGCCACCATTTTCCAGTATCGAAGCTTCAATCCAGGTAATTATGTCGAAAATACCGGCACGATTGAAAATCTGGGTTCGGGCGCCGCAATCGCTGGCGACACGATCTTCTACCTCGATAATGGTGCAACCGGGGTCATTCGCAGCACATCAGGCACAGCTATAACCGCCCCCGCCTATCTGTCGATCACCAATGCCGGCCGCATCGAAAGCGCAGCGAATGCGATCGAAACCGGTGGCCGGATCATATTGACCAATAGTGGCACCATCACGGGCAATGTCGTGTCCACCACCGAAAATCCCTATAGCGGCAGCGTCATCGACAATCGCGCAGGAATGATTGAGGGCGATGTGCTGCTCGGTGGTGGTGATGATGTGTTCATCGCTGACAGTGCCGGTATCGGCGGCATCGCCGGGCGATTGGATGCTGGCGGTGGTGTGGATACATTGCGGTATCTTTTTGAGGAAGATACCATCCTCAATGCAGGCATCGCATTACCCGCAAGTTTTGAGCAGATCGCCATGTGGGTCGGCAAGAGTTCGACGCTGACCCTGGGGTCGGATTTTACATCGACCAGCACCATCGCGGTCGGTGGAGGAGACTCTTCATTCTACAATCTGGAAAACCGTTTCACCAATCAGGGCCTGATCGACACGCACGGACAGGCATTGGTCAGCGACAATAATGCGTCAGGCGGCCTGACTGTTCGTAATGAAGGCCACATCCGGGCCCGCCTCAACAATCCCGAACAGTTCGCGGTGGATTTGGGCGACGAAGCCTATTTCAGCAATGCGGGAAAGATCACTGCGACCGGTGGCAACGCCGTCCGCTTTACGAGAGGCTATGAGCTTGCGAACAGCGGTACCATTATCGCCGACGGGACGGCAGTCAGCACAACGATAGCCCTTGCCAATAGTGGAACGATCCGGTCCACAAGGGGAATGGGCGCAGATCTGAGTGGCGCTTATCAGGGTCGCTCATCCAATAGCGGTCTGATAGAGGGACGTACCATTGGCACCCGTCTCTATTATTCCACCTTGGTCAACAGCGGAACCGTCAGGTCGGACGGGACGGCGCTGGAATTAGGCTATAGCGGTATTCTCTATAACGAAGCTGGCGGCGTCGTACGTGGCGGCACGGCGGCCGTTCGGCAGTCTTCCCTTTATGCCGGCTCCGGCGGTTCTCTGATTTCCAACGCGGGACTGATCCAAGGAGATGTCGATTTCGGCAGCGGTTATGCCGGCTCGACGTCCAGCAATGTGTTCATCGCGCGTACGGGCGGCGTATTGGACGGCAACCTGAATCTGGGCGGCGGCAATGATACGCTTGTGACCAGTTTCGTGAACGATGGCCCTGGTCAGTTTTCTGGAATCAGCGGCGTGGTCACCGGCAATGGCAGCGAAAATCTTCACTATATCATAGACGGATCGGTCGCGACGAATGTCGGTAAGGTCGGCATATTCTCGCGTGTTGGCTATGATCTGGCTACCGGGAGCGCGCTGACGCTCACTGGATCGGCCATAGCGGCCGACACGCTGATCTTAGCCGGTCAGGGCCGTGTCGATCTGACGGCAGATATGACCGGCAGCCTTTCTGATCCGCTGATCCGCATGGATGTCGCGTCCTACCTCACCGATGCGGAGGAGCAAGCGCTTGCCAACGCGGTCACGCTGGTCAGTCACGGCACCTTGTCCAAGACGATAGCCGACCCCGATGCTTTTGGCGCACCCCTCATCGCCATCGGCGCAGGTAACAGCTTTGAGAACGCTGGCACGGTGCGCGCGACGGGCGGTCAATATTACCGGCTGACGGTCGTGGCTGGTGGCGGCACCATGATCAACAGCGGCGTCATCGAAGTCAGGCAGGCCGATGCCTTCAATGGCAGTTTCTATTCCCCTTACGATAAAACAAAGGTGATCAATAGCGGCCTCATCCGGGAGGCTGCCAATGGCGACGGGAGGTCGCGAGGTATCGTCAACGCCAATGAGCTGATCAACAGCGGCACGATCGATATGGGTGGGACGGCTGTTGTATATGATTATCTCGTCTATGGCGCTGATCTGACGAACAATGGCTTAATCCGTAGCGCCAACGGCGCAGCGATCACCGGCTCCTATGATGTCGTGTCGATCCGCAACGAGGCCGATGGCGTGATCCAGGGTGGTGGTATCGGTACAGCTATTGCTTTGGGCAATGGTCAGATCAGCAATGCCGGCACCATCAAAGGGGATGTTCGGTTCGGTGATCGTTATTACAGTGGGCCCGGGTTCTACATTGCCGACGGAGGCACGATCGAAGGCAATCTGCGTTTTGCCGGTGCGAACGATATGTTCCTGCAGGTCGGCGACGATCTTGGCGTGACCGGAACGATCGATGGCGGCGATGGCCAGGACATGTTCGGTCGCGTCTTTACGCAGGACGCAACAGTCATGCTGGGTGGTCGTCCGGATATCGGTTTCGAACATGATTATCTGCTCGCGCAGACAGGGGCCACCGTATCGATCGATGCGTCGGCAACGTCACGCGATACGCTGTTCGTCGGTGGCGAAGGCACGATCGTCAACCTGGCCACGCTCGACGGAAACCTGTCGACGGACATTCCCTATTATTATGCCACCGAAGCTGTTGCAGCCTATCTTCCTAGGAAGTTGGCGTCTTTCGTCAATCGTGGCACATTGAACGGCGGTTTTGCGGGCAACACCACCTTTGTTGACAATCAGGGGACCATCGAAATCGGTGATGCCAGTGGCATCGCAGCGATTGTTCAATATGGTTATCAGGGCGATCTCAACTTCGCCAATAGCGGCACCATCACCGGCTCCGGCTTTGGTGCAGTCAATCTGTTTGGCGATAGTATCTCCGCTGTCAGCCTTCGTAATGATGGCCTGATTAAGGGCCGTATGACAGTGAACGCTGCGTTTGCCAATGATGTGGCAGGTAGTCTCGAAATGACGAATAGCGGCGTCGTCGATGGAAACATGCACATCGTTGCGACCTTTGCCGGAGAAAATTCTGGCAATGTGGTGGCGAATAATAATGGAACGATTCGCGCTGATACCGGCAATGCCCTCGCAATTATCAACGATCCCTACACGGGGATAAGCAGCGGAAATTATTCGCTGGATAACAGCGGCCTGATCGAAGCGAATGGCGGGGCAAGTGCTGCGGTCGGCCTGTGGCTGAACCGTTACAACACGACCGATGCTGCCCATATTACCAACAGCGGTACGATCCGCGCCAATGGAAATGGGGTGACCGAAACCTATTCCTATTGGGGATTTGGCGAATATATCAATACCACGCCGTCAATTGCGATCGCACTCACTGGCAATGGCGCTACGTCCTCGACCCTGTCCAACGCGGCAGGCGGCACGATCGAGGCAACCGGCGACCTCTCCACCGCGATCCTGGTGACTGGTGCGGCGTTGACGCTCGACAATGCCGGTACGATCAGGGGTGGCGCGGGAACGACCCTCGGTGATTCCGACCAACTCGCCCTCTGGCTCGGCAATCCCTATCTGGCCGGGGCGATCCAAACGGTCGGCGTTGCGGCGGACAGCGTTACCAACAGCGGCACGATTGTCGGATCGATCGACCTGGGCTTTGGCGATGATGTGATCGTCAATCGCGGCACGATCATCGGCGACGTCTATTTGCGCGATGGCGACGACAGTTTCACCCAGTTGGCGAGCGCGATCCTGCAAGGCACGGTCGATGGCGGCGCTGGCACCGACAGCTTCATTGTCGATGCCACCGGCGGTGGCGCGGTGAATGCGGACCAGTTCGTCAATTTCGAGCGCTTTTCCCAGATTGGCGTGGGCAATGTCAGCTATACCGGGGCCTTCAGCTTCGACACGATCGGTCTGGAAGGCGGCACTGTCACGGTCGCGGCAGGCGAAACGTTGAGCAGCGCCAGCGCGACCACCATCACCGGTGGTGCGGGCAATGACAGCGTGCTCAACGCGGGAACGATTGGTGGGGGCATTGCGCTGGCCGGTGGCGATGACAGCATCGTCAACGGCGGCAGCATCGGTGGTCCGGTCGATATGGGCGCGGGCAATGACAGCTTCACTGATCAGGCGGGCAGCAGCGTGGCCGGGCTGATCGATGGCGGTGCCGGGACCGATCTCTATCGCGTGATCCTGGCGGGTGATCGCAGCGGTATCGGTGCCCAGACGGGCTTCGAACAGCTGTTGGTGGAAGGGCAGGGCACGCTGACGCTGGTGCTCGGTCAGGGCTATGACCTGATCAGCCTCCTCGCCACGAACCTCAACCTCACAACAAACGGCCAATTTGTCGGCCAGATCCTCGGCGGCGCCGCGCAGGAGCAAGTGCGCCTGACCGGCGACGCTAGCAATGTGCTGCTGGGCGGCGGCAATGACGCGATGATTTTCGACCTGACGCGCGCGGCGGGGCGCTATGACGGCGGCGCGGGCAATGACAGCCTGACCTTCTCTGCGCAGGGACCGGTCACGCTGGCCGGTGCCGCCACGGGCTTTGAGACGGTGTCGCTGGCGGGGGGCGCCCTCGTCGTAACGGGTCAGCTTGGCAGCGCTGATGGGGTGTTGCGTTTCGGCGATGTCGGTGAGCGGCTCGACATCGCGGCTGGCGGTCGGCTGTTGGGCCAGGTCGATATGGCCGGCGGCGATGATATCGTAACCCTTGCCGATGGAGCGCTATGGCAAGGGACCCTGTCGGGCGGCGCTGGGCATGACGGCCTGATTTTGCAGATGGCCAACCCCCGCACGCTCGACGCCAACAGCCTGCTCGGCTTCGAAGCGATCACGGCGCAGGGTGCGGCAATGCTGACTCTGGTCAATGGCTTCACCCTTCAAAGCCTGAGCGTGGAGGGACATCTGACGCTGGTAAGCGACGCCGCACTAACCACGGACAGCCTGACCTTCGGCAGCGCCGACAACCGCTTCGTCATCAACGGCCTGTTTGCCGGATCGATCGATGGCGGCGCGGGCAACAACCATATCCTGCTCAATGCCGGCAGCGCTGCTGCACCGGTCCGCTTTGGGGCGGTCAATAATATCGCCGGGCTGGACATGAGTGGTGGCTATGCGACCGTGTCGGGTGACGCGGATTTTGGATTGATCGACCTGACCAGCGGACGCCTGGTGGGACTTGCTGGCTCCATTATCCGCGCGGGTAGCATTTCGGTGCACCAGGGGGCGACGTTCGGGTCCGCTGGCCATGTCATCGGCAATGTCAATGTCGCAGGGACGCTTAGCCCCGGCGCATCGCCAGGCACGATGACCGTGACGGGCAATGTCGCGCTGACGGGTGGATCGACCACGCTGATGGAGGTCAGCCCGACCCTGTCCGATCAGTTGCTGATTTCCGGCACGCTGACGATCGCGCAGGGCGCTGGTCTCGTCCTGACCGCCGATCAGCAGATAAAGCCCGGCACCACGCTGGATCTCATTATCGCCGATGGCGGCATATCGGGCAGCTATACCAGCATCGTGAAGCCTGACAGCCTGTTCGGTTTCGTCGTTCAGGATGACACGCGCATCCGCCTGCTCGGCCAGTTCCTCAATAATGGCAGCTTCACGCCGCAGGTCCAGCGCGCCATAGATTATACAAATGGAGTGATTGGTGCAGGCATGGCTAGCGACGGCCTGATCGACGCGCTGCCGGTACTGGCGAGCGCATCGGGCGCGTCGAACAGCGCCGCATTCGCGCGGCTGACTGCCGAGCCTTATGCGTCTGCTACCCAAATGGGCGTGGAGAATGGACTGACGATCGCCAATGCCACGCGCAATATTGCCCGGCTGTCCGGCGACGACGCGCCGCGCGCATTCAGCATCGGCCAGTATCTGGGCGGTCTCGGCCGGATCGCGGCCGACGACCAGGATGGCGTGTCGGCCAGCCGTTCGCGCAGCTACGGCTTGCTCGGCGGGCTGGGCATCGGCACCGATCATTGGTCGATTGCGGGCTTTGGCGGCTATCTGGACTCGCGCCAGACGCTGCGCCAGCTGGGATCGCAAACTGACGCCGATGGCTGGCTTGCCGGTGTTGCGGGCAGCTATGCGGTGGGGGCGCTGCGGTTCGACGCGACGCTGGCCTATCACCAGCTTGATGCCGGTACCGATCGCCTGACGCCCGATGGCAGCACGGCGCATGGCCGTTTCCGCCTCAAAAACTGGGTGGGCGATCTCTCTCTCTCCTATGAGGCGGTGCTCGGCAGCGATTGGGCGGCACAGCCGGACATCGGCCTGACCTATGTCGCGACGACCCGCGCAGCCGCGCGGGAAGACAATGGCAGTGTCTGGGCGCTCGACGTAGCGAAGGACAAGCATGATGCCCTGTTCGCCGATGGCGGCATCGCCTTTGTCCGCAGCCGGGCGTCGGATGCGCCATTCCGTCCGTTTGTGCGGCTGGGCGTCCAATATCAGCTTAAGGGCCGCAGCGTTGAGGCGTTGGCAGGCTTTTCAGGCGCGAACCAGGACCTGCTTTCGCTTGGCGCGCGCCGCGGCGGACTGGTCGGCAGTGTCAGCGGCGGGGCGGAGATGCGGGTCAGTTCCGCCCTCTCTCTGTTCGCCAACGCCGCCCAGACCTATAGTGCGGATGATCGCCGGGCATCAGCCAATATCGGGATGAAGTTCGCCTTTTAGGATATCGAGGCGCGCGGGAGGAAAGGGCCGCGCCAAGGGGGCGGTCGTTGTCCTTCAGCATCGCCGAACGGCAACCCACCCGCTTACCGCTCTTTGCGTTGAAGCCACCGCATCAACGACCGCATTGTGTCGATTATCGTCCGATCGGACGGAAACCCATGATGGCCAGCGAAAATGCTGGCGGCTCCAAGTGATGGGAATCACTAGGAAGGTTGGCGGAGACGGAGGGATTCGAACCCTCGGTAGCCCATTCAGGCTACGACGGTTTAGCAAACCGCTGGTTTCAGCCACTCACCCACGTCTCCGCACGAATTTGCCCACCGGGAAAGGCGGGCAGTGGCTAGGGAAGGGCCTATAGCGAGCGGTTTGCGGCATGGCAACGGGTCTGCGCGACGATTTTTGCAGCCTGTGTCGCGGCGGATTCGATCCGGCCCGAAATCGACTCGATTGGCCGTTCGTTCATTGTCGTTTCAGCTTCGCGGTTGATACTCTACAGGATGGAATTGAGAGCGGATTTTCGGGGAGTTTCGGGCATGATCGGCATTTCTGGGCGCATGGGCGCCCGCTTGGCGCGCGCGGCGGGGCTGGCGGCAGCGGTGGCCGGCATGGCGCTCACGCCGATCGCTGCTTCGGCGCAGGTCCGCACTGTCGATCCCAACACCGCGATCGACGCCGACCTGGCGCCACCCCCGCCAGCCAGCAGCGTGCCCACCGATCCCGGCGTCGACCCCACCGTGAATCAGGGCAGTGGCGCGCCCTATTCTGCGCCCGCCGGCGCGCCTCCTCCGGTCAGCAATGCGCCGACGCAGGGCACTACCGCTACCGGCGCGCCGGTGACCCAGGCGTCGCCGCCTGCGGCAATCTCCCCCAGCGAATCCTACCAGGAAGACGACCTGATCGGCGCGGCCGAAGGCGTCTTTGGCAAGGGCGCGGAGGGGCTTGCCGGCATCATCGAGAAAATTCTGAAGGATCAGGGCCGACCCAATGCCTATATCGCGGGCCGCGAGGCGTCGGGCGCCTTCGTCGTGGGCCTGCGCTATGGATCGGGCACGCTCAACCACAAGATCGAGGGCAAGCGCGAAGTCTATTGGACCGGCCCGTCGATCGGCTTCGACGTTGGCGGCAATGCGTCCAACACCTTCGTGCTGGTCTATAATCTCTACGACACGCAGGATCTCTATCACCGCTTCCCGGCGGCGGAGGGCACGGCCTATCTGGTCGGGGGCTTCACAGCGTCCTATCTGCGCTGGGGCGATGTGGTGCTTATCCCGATCCGTCTGGGCGTGGGCTATCGGCTGGGCGTCAATGCCGGCTATATGAAGTTCAGCGAAAAGCGGAACTGGCTGCCTTTCTGAGGCGGCCTTTACAGGGCGAGGGCCAGTTGCGCGTCGCCTTCGCTCTCGTCGTCCCCTTCCAGATTATGGACGCCCAGCCCCAGCAACCGCGCGCCCAGCGGCAGGGGCAATTGCGCCAGCAGCAATTCGCGTCCCGCCTGTGCCAGCTGCTCGGCTGACCGCACCGGGCTCGCAAAGCTGCGCGACCGGGTGATGATGCGGAAATCGGCGAATTTGACCTTCAGCACCACGGTGCGGCCCCATGCCTGCGCCTTTTCGATCCGGGTCCACAGGCTGGCCGAGATCCTGTCCAGCTCCGTCATCAGCGCGTCCCGATCGGTCAGGTCGTCGAAAAACGTATCTTCCACGCTCACGGATTTGCGCGACTGACGCTCGCGCACCGGACGATCATCCTCGCCGCGCGCCGCGCGATAATAGAAGTCCGCCGCGCTGCCGAAATGCGCCTGGAGGAAGGGCAGGTCGCGCGCGCGCAGGTCCGCCCCTGTTTCGATGCCCAGCGCCTGCATGCGTCTGGCGGTCACCGGCCCCACGCCATGGATGCGCCGCACCGGCATCGCGGCGATGAAGGCCGCGCCCTCGGCGGGTCGGACGACGCAGATGCCATCGGGCTTGTTCTGGTCCGACGCCAGCTTGGCGATCAGCTTGTTGTAGGACACGCCGGCCGACGCGGTCAGCCCGGTTTCCGCGCGGATCATCCGGCGTATCTCTTGCGCGACCCGCGTCGCCGATGCGATGCCCGGCTTGTTCACCGTCACGTCCAGATAGGCTTCGTCGAGCGACAGCGGCTGGATCATGTCGGTAAAGCGCGCGAAAATCTCGCGGATTTGGACGGACACCGCGCGATACACCTCGAACCGGGGTTTGACGAACAGCAGGTCGGGGCAGAGCCGCCGCGCCCTGGCGCCCGGCATGGCCGATCGTACGCCAAATGTCCGCGCCTCATAACTACACGTTGCCACCACCCCGCGCGGTCCGCCGCCGCCTACCGCGATCGGCAGGCCGCGCAGCGACGGGTCGTCGCGCTGTTCGACCGACGCGTAGAATGCGTCCATATCGACATGGATGATCTTGCGCGGCGCGGGCGAATCCATGGCGCATCTCATGCCACAGACAGGAACGAAAGGGAAACGTCAGTCCAGTAGCCGCAGATTGCCGAGCAGCGCCTGCAAATGCGCGCGGCTGATGCGGCTCCAGACATTATAGGTGCATGTCTGGCCCCCGACATGGACATAGGCAATGGATTGCAGCCCATGGCCTTCGGGATTGTCCTCAGGATAAGGCTCCGCACCCGATAAGCCATATCCGGCAAAGGATGGGGCAGGCAGCTGGTCCAGCGCTTGCATATAGGGCCATTGCCGCGCCAGCCGGTCGCGCTGCGCTTCGGCTGAGATTTCGTCATCGGGCAGCACGCCCGGCCCGGCAAAACCATAGGCGCTGCGCAGATTGGGCAGGTCAAACGCAACGCCCCAGCCGCCGCTGAAATCGGCGGCGCGGGGCACGCCATTGGCGCCCGCCGCGCTGGCGAGCGCAAGCGGCGCGCAGCGGGGCTTTTCGCCGCTCTTGCCATCGTCCGACCGCGCCCATTGCGCGCGCGCGACATCCGCGCCGACCAATGCGGGCGCGGGCTGCGCCTTCGTTGACTGTGACGCGGGCGGCGTTGGCATTGCCGATGCCGCCGTTATCCGCGCGACCGTGGCGCCGTCCTGCCTGTGTGCAGGCTCGTCATCGCATCCCCGAAGGGCGATCAGCAGCATGAGGGTGAGCGCGCGTTGCATGGCCTACCGACGCAGGGGCGGGTGGCAAAGTTCCTTAGCCTTCGCCTTTCAGCGCCAGCAGCGCGGCGAAGGGGCCGGCCTGCTCCTCGCTCAGCACCCCGGCCTCTTTCAGCGCGGTATCGGCCTGGGGCGATCGGGGGTAGGGCGCCATCGCCAGCGCCATCGTCTCGGCCACGGCCTCGCCCATGTCGATCTGCTGCCCGTCATAGCCGATCGTGTCGACATCCTCCGCGTCCAGCTCCAGTTCCTCGCCTTCGACCGCGCTGCCCTCCTCGACGACGAAGCGCAGGGTGAAATCGCTGTCGATTACCTCGGGCACCGGTTCGGCGGTGGCGACACAGGGCTGGGCCAGGCTGGCGCGCACGCGGCCGCGCGCCAGGATCGCGCCGTCCTCTTCGCTCAGCGCATAGTCCGCCTCCAGCCGATCGAGCGTCACCAGGCCGAACCGTTGGGCCAGTGCCGCCCGCTCGTCGGCATCCGCCGCGATATGCACATCGCCTGTCATGCGGCGGATCTGTTCGGCGCGCACGGGGCGCGAAAATTCGGGTGTCGTCATCCTATATCTCCTGCCAGCAGCGCGTCGCGCGACAGGCAGCCCAGCCGCACCCAGCGTTCCCGCAACGCGCCTTCCACATGAGCCACCGCAGCATCGGGCACCTCCGCGCCGCGATACAGATTGCGGCGCAGCGCCTCGTCCAGTCCCGTTCCTGTCTGCAATGCTGCGCGATAGGCGCTGATCCGGCCGCCCAGCGCGCTCATCATCCGGCCGACATGCTTGCCCACGACCACGTCGCCAATCCCTTCCTGCCGCAACTGTCCATCCATGTCGTCGACGAACAATTCGGTCAGCCAGGCGCTTTCCTGCGCGGCGTTCTGCTGCTCCAGCCGGATCAGAACCAGCGCCATGATCGCGACGATCATGTCGAAACGCCCGTCGATCGTGTCGGGCACCGCGCCGTCCAGATACCAGTGCGGCTGCCGCCCTTCGCCGACAATGGCGTTGTACAGCGGCGCCAGCCCCTCTCGCGGGTCGGATCGGCCCAGCAGGCGCTGAAGGAAGGAGGGGGCATTGGGCATGGCGATCGGGCTTTTCGTGACGGATGGAATGGTCGCGCGCGGCGACCGGTATGCGCTCGCCCCTTGCCGGACCCTGCGCATTTCCATATTGATCGCAGCGCCGCCCAATGCAATGGCGGCGTCACTTTTATCGGGTTCGCGGGCCATGCCCCCGCAGGAGACGTTCATGCCCCAGTTCAGCCGCCATTCCCGCCGTGGGCGCATCCTGATCGCCATCGGCCTTGGCGCATTGCTGGTCGGCACATCGGCCTGCACCCGCATCCGCACGCATCAGGGCTATCAGGTCGACAAGCTGCTGGTCGATTCGGTTCAGCCCGGCATCGACAATCGCGCGTCGGTGGAAGGCACGCTGGGCCGCCCCAGTTTCGTGTCGCAATTTGGCGAACAGGATTGGTATTATGTGTCGCGCGACATGCGCGCGCTCGCTTTCTCCAGCCCCAAGCCGGTCGATCAGACCGTGCTGCGCGTCCGTTTCGATCCTGCCGGCAATGTCGTCGCGGTCGATCGCATGGGCCTGGAAAAGGTCGCCAACATCTCGCCGATGGGCGCGACCACGCCCACGCTCGGTCGCCATCGCAGCCTGTTTGATGAAATCTTCGGCAATATCGGCGCGGTCGGTGCGGCCGGCATGGGCGGCGCAGGCGGTGGCGGTGGCCCCGGCGGCGGCCCCAACGGCAGCTAAACGCCTCTGAAACGCCCGGTTCCTCAGCAGAGGAGCCGGGTGTCGCATGTTCTTATCGCCGCAGCAGGAACACAGCATGTTCGGCGAACAGGTTGGCGTTCGCATGGGTGGTTTCCCGGTCGCCCTTCAAAAACCACTGTCCGTCAATATGCCAGCCGCGCTCCTTCACCAGCGCGCGAAAGTCATCCACCGTCACATGGTGGATGTTGAGCGTATCATACCAGGTGTCGGGCAGCAGCCGCGTCACCGGCATCCGCCCCCCCCACATCAGCGACAGCCGCCCGCGCCAATGCGCGAAATTGGGGAAGGACACGAATGCCTGGGTGGCGATGCGCAGCAATTCCTCGACCACCAGGTCAGGGCGGCGCGTGGTCTGGAGCGTCTGGCTCAAGATCGCATAGTCGAAACTGGCGTCGGGATAATAGGTGAGGTCCGTGTCCGCGTCGCCCTGCACCACCGACAGGCCGCGCCCGACGGCGGCGGCGACATTGGATGCGTCGATCTCCAGCCCGCGCGCATCCGCCTGCGCCCGGTCGCGCAGCTCCGCCATCAGCGCGCCGTCGCCGCAGCCCACATCCAGCACCCGCGCCCCCGGCCGCACCGTCCGCGCGATCAGCGCCAGGTCTGGGCGCAGTGCGCTCATGCCCGGCCGCCGCGCAGGAACCCGTCCACCACCCGGTTGAGTTCGGGACATTCCAGCAGGAAGGCGTCATGCCCGAACGGGCTCGACAATTCGACGAAGCTCGCCTGCGCGCCCCCGGCGTTGAGCGCATGGACGATCGCGCGCGATTCGGCGGTCGGATACAGCCAGTCGGTATCGAAACTCACCAGGCAGAACCGCGCCCTGGTCGCGGCAAAGGCGCGCGCCAGCGACCCGCCATGATCCTCGGCAATGTCATAATAATCCATCGCGCGGGTGATGTAGAGATAGCTGTTCGCGTCGAACCGGTCGACGAAACTGAGCCCCTGATGGCGCAAATAGCTTTCCACCTGGAAATCCGCGTCGAAACCGAACGTCTTGGCGTCACGCCCTTGCAGTCGCCGCCCGAATTTCTCGGTCAGGCCCGCTTCGGACAGATAGGTGATGTGCGCCGCCATGCGCGCGACGGCCAGGCCCGCGCTCGGCACCATCCCGTCGGCGTAATAATCGCCGCCGCGCCAGTTGGGATCGGCCATGATCGCCTGCCGCCCGACTTCGTGGAAGGCGATATTCTGCGCGCTGTGCCGCGCGGTCGATGCAATGACGACGCAGCTTTCGACCCGGTCGGGGAACAGGGTGGGCCAGGTCAGCGCCTGCATGCCGCCCATCGACCCGCCGATCACCGCGCTCAGCCGCTCGACGCCCAGATGATCCAGCAACGCCGCCTGTGCGCGCACCATGTCGGCGATGGTCAGCACCGGGAAACGCATGGCATGGGGTTCGCCGGTCGCTGGATCGACGCTCGCCGGGCCGGACGATCCCATGCAGCTGCCGATGACATTGGAACAGATGATGAAATGGCGCGCCGGATCCACGGGCTTGCCTTGCCCCACCAGCCGCCACCACCAGCCCGGCTTGCCGGTCACAGGATGATCGGACGCGACATATTGGTCGCCGGTCAGCGCATGGCAGATCAGGATGACGTTCGACTTGTCGGCATTCATCGCGCCATAGGTTTCATAGGCGATGTCGACCGGGCCAAGGCTGGCGCCGCTCGAAAGGGCGATCGGGCCTGCCAGGCGAACCTGCCGGCGCAGGCCGAAACGGCTGTCATCGGATCGGGGAAGGCTGGCCATGGTCGGCCCGCGCTAGGACTGGCGCGAAGGCCTGTCAATCTGGCATGGCGGCGCGACACTGCCTAGATGGATGACCATGACAGACACCCAACGCCCCGCCATCGTCGCCTACGGCCCGCTCTATCCCTATTTGATGCAGCAGCTCGAAGCCCGTTTCACGGTCCATGCGGTGGCGGCTGATGCCGATCTCGACGCCCTGCCGGCCAAGGTGCGGGACGCCCGCGCGCTGGTCAGCTTCGGCTCCGTGGGCGCGCCCGCCGCCATCATGGACGCGCTGCCCGCGCTCGACATCGTCGCGCTTTTTTCGGTGGGCTATGACAAGGTCGATGTCGATCATGCGCGCGCGAAGGGCATTCGCGTCACCAACACGCCCGATGTGCTGACCGACGATGTCGCCGACCTCGCCGTCGGCCTGCTCTATGCCACCGTGCGCAATATCCCCGCCAATGACCGACTGGTGCGGGCGGGCGACTGGGCGCGGGGTAAAAAGCCGCCCTTGTCCGCGCGCGTCACCGGATCACGCATCGGCATATTGGGCCTGGGCCGCATCGGCCGCGCCATTGCCTGGCGGCTGGAACGGCAGGCCGGCGAAATCCTCTATCATAATCGCAGCGAGGCGAAGGACGCGCCCTATCGCTATGTTGCCGATGCGGTCGACCTCGCCCGGCAAAGCGACATGCTGATCGTCGCGACATCCGGCGGGCCGGAAGCCGCCTGCCTTGTCGATGCCGCCATGCTGGACGCGCTCGGGCCACAGGGCGTCATCGTCAATATCAGCCGGGGCAGCGTGATCGACGAAGACGCGCTGGTCGCTGCGCTGGCGCACGGGCGCATCGCTGGCGCCGGGCTGGACGTGTTCGCGCACGAACCCCATGTGCCGCCCGCGCTGCTGGCGATGGACCAGGTCGTGCTGCAACCGCATCAGGGCAGCGCGACCGTGCATACGCGCGGGGCGATGGCGGATCTGGTGATCGCCAATCTCGATGCGTGGTTTGCCGGTGAAGCCTTGCCGACGCCGGTGGTCTAAGGGCCGCCGGCAGCCGCCAGGGCAGGGCCGGAAATATCTTTCCTATTGCGCCTCCTTCTGGTTCATCCTTGCCCATGGACCAGATGCCTGACCGCTCGCGCGCGTCCGCGCGACACCGCCGCGCCTATTGGACGCCCGCGCGCCAGTGCCAGTTTCTCGCCGCCCTGATGGAAAGCGGCAGCGTCGCCCGCGCGGCGCGCACGGTCGGCATGTCGCGTTCCAGCGCGCATCGCCTGCGGCACCGGCTTGCTGGCACCGCCTTCGACCGGCAGTGGGAAGAGGCGCTGATCATGCATGCCGGATTGACTGCGGACCCGCTGATCTGGACCGCTGCCCGCGCGGCCATCGACACGGGCGCGCGCTGATGGCAATGGCCCGCTCCACCCCGCAAGTCCGGCCAGTTTTACCGGTCGTCCACCTGTCGCTTCGGTGTCGCTTCGCGGTCGCCTTATGGTCGCATCATGGTCGCTTCGGGCCAAAAAACCGCATATCGAATGAACTTTGACAGGCGGGGCCGGCGCGCCGGATCATTCCTCCAGCAGCACCGCGCTGCGGCGCTTCTGCCAATTCATCGGCACGCCGATCCGCTGGCTCCAGCTGCCGTCCCACCGGGTTTCCAGGCCATAGGCCTCCAACTGCGCGACGATGCGATAGCCGACCGCAATCTGCGCTGCCTCGCCCTGCTCGCACGCGCCATAGCTCATATAGAGGCCATGACCTTCGACCGCCGCCTCGGTGTCCTGCATATGGAAAAAGGCATAGCCTTGGACCGCGATATCCTCGGCCTGCGCCGCCTCTATCTCTTCCCAGATTTCACTTGCGCCGCAATTGGCGCAGCAAGTGAAATTCTGCCGCGCGATGATGCCCTCGGCCTCCAATGCGGCAAAGGCCAGTTCCAGCCGGTCGCAATCGGTCATTTGCGTCCAGCCCTGCTCGGCGGCCCGATGCTCGGCCAACGCCTCGCGCAGCGCCGCCGACGCTTCGCGCCGCAGCGTCGGGCGGGGCAGTTCTTCCTCGAACAGGTCGTGGGCGTTGGTCAAAATGGCGTCATCGTCGAAATAGCCGCCCAGCACGTCGCGCCGCATCTGGTCGCGCAGCGCCGTCACGGGATCATAGGGCGCCTCCTCCGTTGGGGCGGGCCGTTGCGGCTCCGCTTTCGCTGCTCTGGTCCCGAAAATCCGTTTCCACAAAGCCTCGAACATGCGCCGTCCTGCCTCCTGCGTCGCGTTGCATGGGGTCAACATGCCCATGCGCGCGGCAAAGTTAAAGGGGGGATATCGAACTTTGCGACGGCGCGACGGCGGCGGCGGTCGGCGCGGGCACTGGATTGCCGCGCCGGATTGCTTAAATAGCATGGGATGCCTCCCGAAAATCCCGTCACAGCGCCGCTCCCGCCTATATGGGCGACGTTCCGCCGTTTCCTGCCCTATCTCTGGCCGGCCGACGCGCCCGCGCTGCGCCGCCGCGTCGTCATTGCGATGGTTCTGGTGGGTCTGGCCAAGGCTGTGACCTTGATCATGCCCTTCGCCTACAAGGGCGCGATCGACCGGATGGCGCCGGGGCTGGAGCCGGCGGTCGGCCTCGCCCTCGCTCTGGTGGTCGCCTATGCCGGCGCGCGCTTTGCCGGCGTATTGTTCGACAATTTGCGCAACGCCGTGTTCGAAGGGGTGGGGCAGGAAGCGGGCCGGCGTCTGTCCGACGACGTCTTCGTCCATCTGCACCGTCTGTCGCTGCGCTTCCATCTCGACCGGCGCACCGGCGCGGTCACGAAGATCGTCGAGCGCGGGACCAAGAGCATCGACACGATGCTCTATTTCCTGCTGTTCAACATCGCGCCGACCGTGATCGAACTGCTGGTGGTCTGCGTCATCTTTCTCGTGAAATTCGGTCCCGGCCTGGTCGCCGCAACGCTGGCGATGGTCGCGGCCTATATCTGGTTCACCCGCACCGTCACCGAATGGCGCAACCAACTGCGCCGCGACATGGTGGACATGGACACCAGCGCCGTCGCCCATGCCGTCGACAGCCTGCTCAATTTTGAAACCGTCAAATATTTCGGCGCCGAACAGCGCGAGGCGGATCGTTACGGCACCGCCATGCGCAACTATGCGCGCGCTGCGATCAAGAGCGAAAACAGCCTCGCCTGGCTCAATGTCGGCCAGTCGCTCATCACCAACCTGATGATGGCCGGCGCCATGGCCTATACCGTGTGGGGCTGGAGCACCGGGCGCTTCACCACAGGCGACGTGGTGCTTGTCAACACGCTGCTGGCCCAGCTTTTCCGTCCGCTCGACCTGCTCGGCATGGTCTATCGCACCATCCGCCAGGGCCTTATCGACATGGAGGCGATGTATGCATTGATCGACACGCCGACCGAAGTCGCCGACCGCCCGGGCGCGCCCGCGCTGGCCGTGACCGGGGGAGCGGTCCGGTTCGATCAGGTGCGTTTCGGCTATGATCCCCAGCGCGAGATTTTGCACGGCATCAGCTTCACCGTGCCCGCCGGCCGGACGCTGGCGATCGTTGGCCCATCCGGCGCGGGCAAGTCCACCATCGCGCGCATCCTCTTCCGCTTCTACGATATCCAGTCGGGATCGGTGACGATCGACGGGCAGGACATAGCGGCCGTGACCCAGCAATCGCTGCGCGCCGCCATCGGCATCGTGCCGCAGGACATGGTGCTCTTCAACGACACGATCGGCTACAATATCGCCTATGGCCG
>MDSZ01185643.1_pt1 | contig 29690 bp, 30 predicted proteins | sample 811201 | NCBI WGS metagenome assembly MDSZ01 (sample SAMN05326647, study PRJNA326480) | marine metagenome | isolation source: seawater | place: Indian Ocean: North | collected 2010 | reverse complement strand
GTCTGAAAAACAAGGGGTCGGCAGTTCGATTCTGCCTCTGGCCACAATAAACATAGGCTCTAATCGTGTTCACAATTGTACTAATCAAAACTTAGAACAAATTTATACAGATATTCCACTATCAACCTTAATAAGTTGACCAGTAATAGATTTTGCTTCATCTGATAATAAATACTTTACCAAGTTGGAAATATCTTTTGAATCAGGAAGTTTACCTAAAGGTGTTCTTCGTAGGATTTGATTTATTTGAGATTCATCTAAGCTTTTTGTCATATCAGTTTCAATGTATCCAGGTAAAATTGAGTTTACTGTTGATCCAGTTCTTCCAAGCTCTCTTGCCAAGGAAATAGTTAGTCCATTTAAGCCAGCTTTTGTTGACGAATAGACAGACAGCCCGTTGTAGCCTCTTTTAGAAATTATTGATGATATATTAATTATTCTGCCCGCTGTTTTGTGTTTTATAATATTTCTGCTCATTGCTCTACATAATAGAATTGGGGTTTTTAAATTTAATGAAAGTAGTTTATCTATATCAGTGATAGGCAAGGTAGCAAGAATGCCATCTAAACCAACTCCAGCGTTATTAATTAATCCATAAATTTCATCATTATCAAATTCCCTTAATAGTACTTCTAGTTCATTCTCACTTGATAGATCCACTGATAAATATTTAAAATTTTCATACCTTAAAAGTAAATTTTCTATATCTTTATTTGAATCTCTTGAACAACCAATTACATAATAATTAGCTTGCAAAAGAGACTCTAATATTGATTTTCCTATCCCTCTACTACAACCAGTTAAAATTATTTTTTTCATTTACTTTTTTTTAGATTTGTATTTGTTTGAATATTTTTTTCAAAGTTTACAATTTTTGGAATTTCAAATGTTTCGAAATTTTCTCTTAATGCTTTTTGTAAATTAACTCTTTCTTTTTCATTATCTATATTCAAGACTACATCGAGAACTAAAATTTTCCCAACTATTTTTGATGACTTAAAACTAATTTTTGAATCAATAACATTTTCAAAAGACATAATTTTTTTCTCAATCACATTTAAATTGACTTTATTGCCTGCTACTTTAATGAAGTCAGAGTTTCTACCTGTAAAAATTACACGATTTCCAACAACATCTACAAAATCATTTGTAGAAATATAAGAATTATTTTTCTTAACCAATAATTGATTATTAGAAATTTTTAAACCATATCTTTCTATATATTCATAAGGAAAACCCACCTTACTATCTTGAACTGAAAATATTTTTCCAAGCTCTGTTGTTGCATAGATTTGGGTAATTTTTGAATCTGGATACAATTTTTTCAGTTTTAATAATAAATCTTCTTCGACAATTTCCCCACCAAGTGTTAATAATTTTAGATCTTTTGTTTTAGCAGTTACTGAATTTGAGAAAATTCTCCAGAATGTTGGTGTAGCACTAATTGAATTTATATCACTGTTTGATATGATTTCTATCAACTCATTTATTGAACTTCTAAAATTTGTTGAATAGATTTTGTTATTACTTTTTACGGCTGTCAGCAAAACTTGAAGACCTGCAAAGCTTTTTATATCATAAGTTAGTAACCAATTAATTTTCTTTTGTTTTACTTTTTTTATTTTATTTAGTAATTCAATAAGATCTACTTTTACCTTTTTAGGTTTACCTGTAGTCCCAGAGGTGTATAAATAAAAATTAGAATCTCCATCTTTCTTAATATACAGTTCTTCAAAACTAGTAGATTCAAATTTTTCTTTATTAACATTTTGATTTCCAAAAATGACTTCAACTGGAAAATCTAGATTCAACTTTAGTAAAAATAATATGATATATGGGTTGTGCCCGATGTAAAGAAATCTATTATATTGTTTATTTTTTAAGGCGTTAAGTTCTTTATAGAGTGAATCATAATCAAAGTTAATTAAACTACGATTTTCATTTAATACTAATAATTTATTTTGAAGAAAATAATGTTGCAAGTTCTCCAATTGTAAAGAATTCAAGAAACCCCTCCTCAAAAGGATCGTAATTTGTTAAATTTTCTAAGTGTGCTACTAAACCTGCAAGTTCTAACGAGTCAAATCCAATAACATGCTCAAGTAGTAGAGTATTGGAGTCTAGAACTATTTTTGATTCATAATTCATAACATTAAAAAAATTTTCGATATATTTTATAATTTCTGACTCTAAATCGATTGAATTCATTAAACAATTATACATCGGAGTTTAGTATGAAAGTCCAACCTTCAAAGTTTTTGAACTTTTGGAGCTAATGAAATAATTTTACTGTTGTCTGGGTATTTTTTTGAAATAATGCTCCCGGCAGTTATAAGGCAATTTTCACCCACCTCTGATCTTTGTGTAATAACTGTTTTTACACCAATAATTGTATTTTTTCCAATTTTTGAAAACCCTGAAATAACTGAACCACCTCGTACACTTACATTTTCAGATAAATTTACATCGTGCCCTATTAAAACGTTAGAGTCGATTGACACATTTTGACTAATTTTTGTATTTTGACCCCATACACTTGAGTCAATATTAACAAAATTTCTGATGATACAATTCTTTCCAATATAAAGCCCACCATGGACACCAGAATAAACCAGCTGATCTTCTAAAAGACTTACATCGTACCCTTTTGATCCAAGTACGCAAAAGTTGCCGATTTTTACATTATCTTCAATTATTACATTTTCATGGATAACTACATTGTTTCCAATCTCTACATTATTTCCAATTTGTACATTTTCTGATATTTCAACATTTTTTCCAAATTTTGTATTTTCGCCCATAGAGCTTTTGATATTTTCATAGTGTTTATTTGAGTTTAAATAGTTGACTAGTTTTACAAAAGACTCTCGAGGATACTCTGACTCTAAAAAATTAACACCTTCTACTTCTAAAACATTTTCTGGCTTCACAAATATAAATTTATAACCGATTTCGACCGCTTTCTGAGTATATTCTTTATTTGTTGCATAGGTTAAGGTGTTCTTCTCTCCGTGAAATTCTTCTATTTTGGCTAAATATTCAATTTCTTCAGAAAATACATATTCAGAATTCATAATTTTCGAAACTAATTTTGCATCAATTCCTTTTAGTGAAAAGCTATTCATTACTTAAATCCTTTTTAAAATTATTCTCTAGCGTGTTTAAAATAATTTTTGCATCAAAATAATTATTCAAATTAATCGCAAAACCTTTACATTTGTTTTTCATTAGATAACCAATTAAAGATAATAATTTTTCTTCATCCGCAATTATAGCTGGTAGTCCTGAACCAGTAGCTACCATTGGTTGATTACTTAAATACATATTGCCTTTAAGTTTATCTGATTTTTTTATTGCTTTTGCAAAATCCAAAGCTGCTTCTTTATCTGAAATTTTAAGAACATTCTCATACTTACTTAACGCTGTATTCATATTCTTTTCAAAAAATAATGTTGCTGCAACATATTTACCTTCCAAGTCAGAGTTTGTTTCTTCTAAATTAAAGTTGGACGGTATCGTAGTGAACAAATCATCAACATTATTCTCAGCAAATTCTCTCCCTTCTTTACTAAAAGCAGCATTAATTATTTGTGTTTTTAAACTTTGATTTCTCAACTTACCATATTGGGTTTCGGAATATCTAAATCGATTAACCCATTCTTTAGCAACTATGTATCTTTCGTCAAATTTCCAATTGTCGATATTGAAATATTTAATTTCATCTTCTTTCCATCCACAAACTAGATTTACTGCAAATCTATTATTAAAAGCTTCATTTAGAAAAACTGATGAATGGGCAATAGTTTCTGGTAGGTGCGAAAAAGTATGTACAGTTGAAAATATTTTTGTTTTACTTGATTTGGCTAACAGAGAAGAAGATAAAGAAATTGACTCTATTGCATCACCTGTAACTTTATTATTACCACTACCCAACCATCTTGAAATAGGTAATAAAAAATATTGAAATTTATCTGAACTTTCTAATAAATTCAAAAGCCAAATTGAATTATCATAATTTGCAATCCAATCACTTTTTGATTTTTCAACCATAGAAATTCCAGAAGACGCATTAAAAGCAAAAAAACCAATTTCCATAGCCTTAATTATATATATTATTAATATTTAGGATTTTTTAAACAACTCTTAAGGCACATTAATTTTTAAACGAAGCAATTATATTTTTAATATTCATAAGAAATTATTTTTTTGACGACATCTTTAGTTATACAAACCTCATCAATAAAGCTAGCAGCTGCTTTAAAATCTAGAATTTTCGGGATTATATTTTCTAGACTATTTTCACTCAAATTTATACAAGTGCCTAAAATTTCTTTCATTTTATCTTCAATAAATAAGAGCTCTTTTTCTTTTGACTTGATTTTTCTTTTGATTTTCTTTGGAACATCTACAAACAAAGTAGGCCGACCGGTTAAAAAGAAAAACTCTAATGCAATACCTGAACAATCAGTTACTAAATATTTGTATGATTCAAGTTTATTTAAATCCAATTCCATATCAAGTATTACCCCATTTAGTGGATACTGCTTTACTCTTTTTAAGTCCATTGGGTGTGGCCTGAAAACTATTTCATTTGTTTCAGTTTTTAACTTATTTACAAGCTGATTAATTAAATTATCTTGTTTTGCTAACCCTTCATCTCCCCAACTTGGTGCAATTAATACTTTATCTTCATATGTTTTAAATTTAAATTTTTCTAAATTATCAAATAGTACATAACCAAAACTTAATACTTGCGTTTTAGGAGAGATCAAATATTTTAGCTGTTTTGACACTATCTCCGATGGGCTTATTACATAGTCAAAATAATTAAATGAATTGTTTACATACATTTCATTAGGACTAACCAGAGAGTGGAACAAATATATATATTTTGGTCTTAATGATTTTGGAAAAACTTTTGATTTTGGAAAATTTGATTTATTTAAACCTGGGGTAGTAGTAAAAAAGTAATCACACTCTAAGTTCATCAAGTAAGAAATTAGTTCTTTTGTATTTTTAACAATTTTAACATTTTGGTTTTCTTTAAAATTAGTTTTATTTTTTATTTCTTCTAGTGAGATAATTGTCACAAAATTATTGGGTATTAAAGCGTCTATTAAATTTTTAATAAATCTAAAGTGTGAATCATTTTCTATGAATATTGTTATGTTTTTATTCTTCATTAGGTCTTGTTTAGAACTTTCTTGTATATCATAATACAATATGGAAAAGATTGTTTATGTAGGCATGAGTGCCGATATTCTTCATCCTGGACACATAAATATACTTAAAGAAGCTAGTAAATTGGGTTCTGTAATTGTTGGCTTACTTACAGATAAAGCTATCGCTTCATATAAAAAAATTCCTTATATGTCTTATGAGCAAAGATATGAAGTTATAAATGGCATTAAATATGTTTCAAATATAGTTAAACAAGAAACTTTAGATTACACAAAAAATTTGCAGCAAATAAGACCAAATTACGTTGTTCACGGAGATGATTGGAAAACAGGTGTTCAAAAACCAATAAGAGACAATGTAGTCAAAACTTTAAATGAATGGAATGGAGAGTTAATTGAAATTCCATACACAGAAGGCATTTCATCAACATCTTTAAAAAATAATGTTGCGCAAAATATTACAACAGAGCAAAGAAGAGGTCTGTTGTCTCGAATGCTAAACTCTAAAAATACTTTAAAGTTTCTTGATATACACAATGCCTTGTCGGGGATAATAGTTGAAAATGCTGTATATGAAAGTAATGGTCTCGAGCTTGAGTTTGATGGTATGTGGGCAAGCAGCCTTACAGACAGCACTGCTAAAGGAAAACCAGATATTGAGGCTGTAGATACTACTTCTAGGCTGATTACTTTAAATGAAGTTTTGGAAGTAACAAGGAAACCCTTAATTTACGATGGAGATACCGGAGGAAAGCCTGAGCATTTAATTTTTACAGTAAGCAATTTAGAAAGAATTGGTGTCTCCGCGATTGTTATTGAAGACAAAAAGGGGCTTAAGAAAAATTCTCTATTTGGAAATGATGTATATCAGCAACAAGAAGACATTGAGGTATTTTGTAAAAAGATCGAATATGCAGTTAATGCAAAGAAAACAGATGACTTCAAAGTTTTTTCAAGAATAGAAAGTTTAATCTTAGAAAAGGGACTCGATGATGCTATTAATCGAGCTGAGGCATATTTGTCCTCAGGTTCCGATGGAATATTAATTCATTCTAAATCACAATCTGAAGAAGAGGTTTTTAGTTTTATAGAAAGGTTTAGAACAATTTCTGACAAACCTTTAATTGTTGTGCCCACAACATATAATAATGTAAAATTTGAAGATTTTGAAAATGCAAATGTAAATATAGTAATTTATGCAAATCATTTATTAAGAAGTTCTTATCCAGCGATGTTTACAACTGCAATAGACATATTAAAATTTGGAAGAACCAAAGAAATTGAACACAAGCTAATGCCTGTTAAAGAAATCATAAATTTTATTCAGTAGATATGTTGGCTAAAGAATTTATAAATAAATTACTAAGTAATGGCTATGAAAGTTTTTATGGTGTTCCCGATTCTCTAATGTCCTCCCTGAGCAAATCTTTAGAGTTTGATTTTAAAAAAGTTAATAATTTTATAACTTCAAACGAAGGTGCAGCTTTATCAATGGCTATGGGATACAACCTTTCTACTGAAAAAGTTCCTGTTATATATCTACAAAATTCAGGGTTAGGAAATATTGTCAATCCCTATAATTCATTACTAAATGATAATATTTACGACATCCCTTTTTTACTGTTAATTGGATGGAGAGGTGAGCCAGGACATTTGGATGAACCTCAACACTTTTTTCAGGGTCAAGTTACGTTAGAGCAACTTAAAATAATGAAAATTAATTATTCAATTATTGAGGATGAAGATGATTTTAATAATTCCATCATTAAGTTTAAGAAAAACAATTCACTAAATAAACCATATGCATTAGTTATTAAACGTGGATTTTTTGATAATGATAAGAGAGCATTTGTTGAAAAAAATACAGACCTTTCCAGAAGCTTAGCACTTGAGACCATAGTTAATAAATTTGGCAGCGAACCTCTGTATGTATCTACAACAGGCAAATTATCACGTGAACTCTACAAGTATCGCAATGATAAAAGCCAAGAACATGATGACCTATATTTAATTGGTGGCATGGGGCATGCATTTTCGATAGGGTACTCAATTGCTATTGAAAACCCAAAAAAACTTGTAGTGTGCCTTGATGGAGACGGATCTATTTTAATGCATTTGGGTTCCATGGGAATTGTAAGCAAAAAACCAATAGACAACTTTATTCATATAGTTTTTAATAATTCATCTCATGAATCAGTTGGAGGCCAGCCTAATTTCTTTGATAATTTAGATATAAAGAATCTTGTCTATTCATTAGGCTATAAATCATTTATTCAAGTGGAAAGTATAAAAGAGATAAAGAAAATTAACTTTAATGTAGCAAAACCCCTATTTATAAATGTTGAAATTAATAATGAATCTGAAAAAAACCTAATCCGACCATCAAAGACTCCTAGCGAAATTAAAAAAAATTTTGTGAACAAAATTAAAAAATGATGCAAGTATTTTTTGATAGCAAGAAAGCTTTTAAAGAAAATTTTCATGAAAAAAATAAAAATATCCTAGTCTTAACTTCAAAAGGGCATCAGAGCAGAGGTTCTGTGGTAGAGTTAATCAACTTTTTTGAATTATCCAACTTCACAATAAAAAATATTGAACCAAATCCAACTTTTTCAAGCATTAACAAATTGATAGATGAATTATCACCAAATTATTACGATATGCTTATTTCATTCGGTGGTGGAAGTGTAATAGACACTACAAAAGCACTCTCAATTTTTTTAAATAATGAAAATTTATTTAAAACTTACTTTAACAAAGAAAAAATTAATCATGTAAATAAAAAAAATATATTACAAAAAATACCTCATTTAGCAATTCCTACTACATCAGGGAGTGGGTCTGAAGCAACTTCTTTTGCATCAATTTGGAGTTTCGAAAATAAAAAGAAATACTCCCTAGAAAATAAAGTACTTTTGCCTGAAAAAGTTATTTTAGATTCAAATTATTTACTGTCTCTCAACTATAAAAATACAATGTTCCCCGGTTTAGATGCACTTTCACACTGTTTTGATTCTTTTCTAAATAAGAACTCTACTCAAGAATCATTAGACTTAGCTGAAAAGTCAGTTAATTCGTTTTGTAATTATTTTTTAGATCTTAATCAAAATTTAGAAAGTGAAGAACTGAGATACCACATTCACTATGCGAGCTACCTTGCTGGTAAAGCAATAAATATAAATAAAACATCTATAACACATGCACTTTCCTATCCATTAACACTATATTTGAATATTCCGCACGGACTAGCTTGTGGAATATTTATTGCCCCAATTACCAAGCTATATTATAAGGAATTAGAGAAATTAAAAAATTCTGAGCCAATCTTTAAAACTATAGAGTTACTTAATAATATAGATCTTTCAAATGAACTAAAAAACTATACAAATAAAATAAATATAGATATTTATAAAAATGGCATATCTGAAGATAGGTTGTCAAATTTCAGGTTTAAATTCAACAACAACGATTTAGAATTTCTAATAAAAGAAATCAATTTAAAGCTTTAAAAATTCTTTAAATTTCGCATATATGTTCGTTATAAAAACTCTAAAATTTCTAAAATAAACTCCTAAAGTTATTCCAGCAGCTAACAAGATTTGTAAAAAATATGATCCAGTACCAGGATCTAAATAATTTAGACTTGTATTGTAAAATTCGAACATATTTAATACCATAACTTAAAGTTTTGATTAATAGGATGAAAACTTTAATATTTTCTTTATCATTTCTATTAGTGAAGAAAAAAATTTTTTTAATAAATACTTTTTTTATATTACATTTTTTAAATAAATATTTAAACAATAGATATCAAATAACTAATGAGGAAATTAAGTCTTTAGTTATTTTTTCAATAACATATATTCTATTTTTAAATATTACAAATTTATTTGTATATTTTATATTTTCAAAAAGAATAGAAGCAATTTTTATAGTCAGTATTTTATTTTTTATAAGTCTTTATTACGGAGATATTACTTATTTTTTCTATTTTAATAATTTTGAATTAATTATGAGGATACCTAATTATAGTTTTTTAACATTTGTTTTAATTTATATAATTATTGTTCTCGTTTCTATTAGATTAAAAATTTATCAAAACCTTAATCCATATTTATTTTTTTATACACTTTTAATTATTTTTATTAATTTTCCAATATCTATAAATGAAAATGAAGTTAATAGAGAATATACGCTAGAAGCTATGGATTATAAGTTTGATAAGACGCCAGATATTTATTATTTTTTATTAGATGGATATCCAAATTTGAAAATTGCTGAAGATTATTACTTATATGACAGTGAGAAAATATATAGACTTTTTAATGAAAATAATGTTGAAGTTTTTGAAAGCTCTTCCGCTCCCTACAATAGAACTATCTACGCTCTTTCTTCAATATTTGAAATGGATTATTTATTTGAACCACCTGAAGTTTCATTTAGAGAAAGAGAGTCTTTATTAAAAAATTATGAAAACGCTGAGTCCTCTTTTGAAGAAATAATTAGAGAAAATGGATATCAAATAATTAAATATGGCAATAAGGCATTCTGTTCTGATTTAGATATTTGTTTAAATGATCAATTTGAAAATCTAAATTCTAAAAATACTGTATATTATGATTTAATTTTAGAAACTCCTTTAAAGATCCTTATTGAAAAAGATTTGATTAGTAGCGATTATATTTTGAATTTAATTTGCTCAGTGGGCTGTGAAAAATCTGTAATTGATGAAAGCATTGAAAATATATTAAAAGAGATAAACAGGAAAAAAACTAAACCGATATTTGCATTTATTCATCTTATGAATTCTCATGATCCATATATATTAAACAGTAATTGTGAATTATCCGATGACCCTAGTTACAACTTAGCAATTGAAAATATTTCTCAGTTTAAAGAAAATCTTGATTGTTCGTTTCTTGAAATGAACAGAATTTTCAAATCAATTAGTTCAAACGATAATATAATTATTTTCCAATCAGATCATGGACCGCAATTTCAGGTGATGAAAAATACAATTGGAAATAATATAGATTCCTTAAATACTGATCAATTGATTAATCGATACTCAACACTCTCTGCATCCAATTTAAATTTATTTTGCAAAGATAAAGTTATTTCATTTTCGAGCATAAATACATTTAGGTGGGTTTTGAAGTGTTTATCAGACAAAAATATTGAAATAAAGAAAGAAAAGAATTATTTATTATTTGGAAGTGTTAACAGTTCAATTTTTGATGTTACGAGAGAGTTTATTGATGCAAAAAATTAATTTTAAATTATTTCTTAAAAGCACCTTTCTAATTCTCATCATAACCTTATTTATTAAAGTAGATTTTAGACTACAAGAAGAAGTATTTTGTTGCAGTGATGATCACGATTATTATTCTCATTCAGAAACTATAGCGTTAGATTTTGATTTAGATTATTCAAATCAGTTGGAAGGATTTGAAAATAAAAGATACAATTTAAATGATAAGGTTGCGCCTATCGGTTTTATTGGTAGCGGTTTCCTTGCGTCACCTTTTTTGTTTTTTGGAAATATATTTGATAATATAATTTCTTTAAATAGTGGTGTTAGTTTTAAAGTCCTATTTTACTCTTTTAGTTCAATTTTTTACTTGTTATTGACACTTAAGTATCTAATTAGTATCAAAAATTTGATAGGTTCGGAAATAAAAGATTTGTATATTATGATTTTTTATCTTGGATCTGGTATCTCATATTATGCATTTGAAAGATATAGCATGACGCACATTTATGAAGCGTTTACGATAACAATGATTTCATATTTTGTAATTAAGTTGCAAAAGAATACAAATTTAAATTATCAAAAGTACTACATCTTTTATTTAACTTTATTTATGTTTTTAGGAGTGAATGTTCGATGGGTAAATTATTATATTTTCTTGCTTCCAATATTCTTACCAAAGTACCTAAACATTAATAACTTTTCTATATACAAAAGTAAATTGTTTCTATCAAATTTAATAATATTTACAATTTTGACTTTAAAAATAAATCAACTCATATATGGAATTTATACAATTAATCCTAATAAAGTTTATTCAAGTGACATAATAGACAATACATTATCAAACCTATTTTCTGTAGAAACTTTTATGCACTATATAAAAAGTTTTTCAATAATCTTATTTTCTCAAGAATTTGGGATACTATATTTTTTCCCAGTCCTCTTTTTTTCTTTATTTTTATTAGTTATTAAGACTATAAAAAATTCAAGAGAATTAAATAACTATATTGGCTTAATCATGTTTGCTCAAGTATTTATTATTGTTATTTTATGGCAATCTACAGCTTCCTCTTATGGATTTAGATATTTATATAATTTACTTCCATTATCTATAATTGTTTTAGTAAATGAATTTCAATTTATAAATAAAAAATTTATTTCAAAATTTCTTAATTTATTACTATTACTCTCAATTTTTTCTTTAACATCTACTATATTTTTTGAAACTACAGAGCTGACTCAGTTATCACTTGAAAATAAAATAAACTCTTTTGGTAATAGTGTAAGGTATACCCAACCAGAGTATTTAAAAGGATATTTACTTTCATTTACTTCACTAAATTCTTATCTTAAAATTTTTGCTACGAGTTATTTTGGGATGTTCTTCTTCAAGTCTATTTTTGTATTTATCAAAGTTGAAGAATTTTTTGATTACTTAAACAAAATTGGTTTAAACCTAAATGATGAAAAAGTTTATAGTCTTTTATTAAAATACGAAAATTTAGAAGTAGTATACGTATTTATTAATATTATATTTGTTCTACTAATTTATAAATATGTAAAAAATATAGTCTTTAGGAATTATTAGTGATTTTTAAAAACCTTTTCCTATAATAATTTTCAAGTTTTTTTGAATAATAAAACACAAGATATGAAAAAATCTGCAAAATTGCAAAAAGTAAAAGCCAATTTGATTGTATTCCATCAAACGAAATGTATCTAATATATAGAAGTTTGTAAACACTCAAGTATGAAATAATTTGCAATAACAAGTAAAAGATATCTAATATTGCTGAAACTTGTAAATTAGAATCTTTTAACTTTGAACTAATATTTTTAAAAAAATGAATAAATAAAAATATTATTAATTTAACAAACATTTTAAAAGCTTTTAACTGACTTTTAGCGCCTGTGTCATATCTAACTGTGTTATTAATTTCTATAATATTAACTTTTTCAATTACACCAATAGAATTTATGTAGAACGGATATCCATACTTCTTAAATAAATTTGGAATATTTATTTTGTGTAAAAAGTTTTTATTAAAACCGAACAAGCCATTAAGTGGATCATTAATTTGTAGTAATCCTGTATTCATTTTTATGAGCAAGCTTGCAATTGAGTTTCCTAAATATCTTATTAGCGGAATCTCGCCTACAATGCCTTCATCCCAAAATCTATTTGACTTTACTAAATCAACATCATTTTTGATTAGTGTATCTTTAATTTTGAGAATGTCTTTTTTTAAAAATTGACCATCTCCATCAATCTTTACAATAAAACTAGATTCAGAGTATTCATTTTTTATATAATCAAATGCAATCTGCAATGATTTACCAGCACCTTGATTTGTTAAATTATTTATTAAATCAATATTTGGATACTCCGTTTTCAAATTTTCAACAAGAGTTTTTGTATTATCTTTACTGCAATCATTGATAACAATTATCTTGTCAAAGTCTTCATATAAATCAATTATTGTATTTTCAATATTTAAAGATTCGTTAAATGCTAGTACGACAAGTATGTTATCATTCATCTCTAAAAATTATATATCTATATATCATGTATCTTGTAAGAAAAGTCGCGAACCCTATAAGTATTGTTCCTGTAGAGTAGTTAAATTTAAGCGTTTCAACCATAAACAAAATAAATAAGTACTCTAAAGCTGAAATAGATATATTAAAAAAAATAAACTTTATGTAATTTGTTTTTTTTGATTTAAAAACATAATATTTACTGATTAAATAACTTTGAACTAAAACATAAAGATATGTACCCCAATGAACAAATAAAAAATTAAATTTCAAAGTATCAGCCAGTATGAAAACTAACATAAACCTTGTTAAAACACTTAATAAACTATTTAATACAAATCGAAGACTATAAATATCAAATATGGCTTTTATTATTTTTAACATGTTTTATCTATTTTTTAATTTTCCTTCTAGTTTGCGAAGCCTAATAATATTTAAAAACATTTCGAAAGAATCTCTTACAAAATAAACAGTTGTTTTATTATTCTCTATTATTTTATTTTGAATGGGAATCTCATGGATTAAGATGTCTTTTTTAATTGCTCTAAAAACAAACTCAGTAGTTATAAAAAACTCAGTAGAGATTGATTCTTTAGCTAATTCTTTTCCAAGTTTGTTTTCAATAATAAAAGTTCCCTGAGTATCTTTCATTTTTAAATTTATAATTAATTTTTTAACGGTATTAAAGCCAAATGTAATAAAACGCCTAAAGTAAGATGTTGGAGCATAGGAATCTGGTAAAGCCCTAGACCCAAGAACATATCTTGGCAATTTTTCTTTATTTAATTGGAAATAGTCCAATTCAGACTCACCAAAACAATAATCAGCAGGAATTGACATTATAAAATCATTCTTAGCCTCAAAAATTCCTTTTTTTAATGCATAACCTAAACCTTTTTTAGAGTTCAGTAATTTAGTATTTGATTTCGATGAGTTTACCCAATTTTGAGCTTCCAAAAGAGAACTGTCTGTACTTTCATTTTCTACAATTATAATTTCAAAATTTAAATTTAAATCATTACATTTTTTTTCAACTAAATATAATGTATTACTAATAACAGGTGCTTTATTGTAAAGTGGAATAACAATACTTAGACTAGTCATTACTTATTTTTTGATATAGTTGTAAGTTATTTAATCTGAGTAAAACATTGTAATTATTTGTATAAAAACTAGGTTCTATATACAGATAGCAATCAATTTCACAAAATATATAGTCCGGTTTTTTTTCGACAAATAAATAAAATTCATTATCTATCGTTAAATCAAATTTTTTTAACGAGTTTAAGGATTCTGAATACCTTTCTGTATTTGGCAAGTTACTTGGATGGACCACTTTAAAGGGTCTTATGTCGTCAATATAAAAGTACAAAATATGATTTTCTAAAACTAAAAATGAATTATTTGTAATGTTTAATTTTTTAACATATTCGGATATATTTTTAATCGGATAATTAGAGTAAATGTTTTCATAGTTAACTATGTTATCGACTCCTTTAATTCCAATGCCAATATTTAAAGCTAAAAAATATATTAAAAATATATTTAATAGATACTTTTTTTTAAATAACAAATTTAATGTTGAGGCAAACAATATAGCAATGAATGGATATGTTTGTATAAAGTAATGATTAAAAAGTCTACCGCCAGCAATAATTGAAAAAATTATACTAATTAATATAACTAAATTTAAACTAAAAACTTGATTGGTTTGTATTCTATTTTTATTTTTAAAAAAATAAAATACGGTAATAGCTAATGAACTTAGTACTAAAATTTCAAAAGAGATTATTTGATCTAAATTAAGTTTGTTGTATATTTCAGTTTTAATTTCACTATTTGTAATACGATACTTTGAAACTTCAATAGGAAACTTTATAAGCATATAGCTATAAAGGTCAACTGTGTTTTTTGTTAAGAAGTATATAAATAAAGAAGCGATTGGTAAAGCAAACCCGACAATTAATTTATAAAATTGGTAAAGTTTTAATTTTTCTTGTGACAATAGAAACAAAACTACCCCAGCAGCAACAAAAGCTAGATTATTTCTAGTGTTGAAAGCAAGGGAAAACAAGACCCCTAGTGCAACAAAGTTAATTGAATCACCCTTAATTAAAAGCAAATACAAAGACCAAATGATGAAGACTATTCCCAAATGTTCTGTCATTGTTGGCTGAGAAGCATCATAGCTAAATAAATAAATTAGAAAGAAAGTACTTATTATTGATATTTTTTTTGAAAAATAAATATCTAAGATTTTAAAAGTAAATAGTACAGTTATAAATATTAATAAATCCCCCGCAAGCCTTCCTACGAGCAATGAAGATCCAAACATTTTAAAAGCCATAGCTAAATACATAAAAATTAAAGGAGGTTTTGCATCCCAAAAATCAGCATAAAGAAGAGATCCATTAGCGAGAAATTTAGATATTATAAAAAAAGTACTCTCATCCCAATCAATTACCTCTTTGTCAATAGAAGAAAATTGAGTTATTAATACAGTTATAAAAAACAAAAAATAATATAACTTGTTTAAATTTCTAGAGATTAACTTATTCATACAACAAGTATATTATGCAGATACATGGTAAAAGATGCAGAGAAAAACAATTTAATTTATAAAATTTTTAACTTTCCCTTTTTTTACAATCTGTATCAAAATTTTATATTTGCTAAAGATGCTAAAAGAAAGCTATTTCATAATGAGTTTGAAATTTTAGATTCCGATTATGTATTAGATATCGGCTGTGGCCCAGGAAATTATAGAAGCTTTATTAATACTTCAAATTATTTTGGGATTGACATTAACTGTAAAAGTATAGAACAAGCAAAAAAGTTATATCCAAAAGACAGTTTTGAATGTATACCTGCACAAAAAATCAAAAATTTTTCTGAAAAGAGTTTCGATAAAATTTTTGTTCTTGGATTACTCCATCATTTACCAGATAAAGATGTAACAAATCTATTTAATGATATAGAAAATTTAATGAGCTCCAATACAACAATATACTGTGTTGACACTTCTTTTTATGAAAACCAAGGTTTATTTTCAAAATTAATGGGGAAGTTAGATAAAGGAAATTATGTTAGGTACCCATCTGATTTAGCAAAGCTTATAAATGAAAAATATTTTGACGTAGAGGTAAAAATCTTTGACAACCTTTTGCGAGTACCTTGCTATCACTCTTTTTTAAAAGTTAAAAGGAAACAAATTAATTAAGTTTTATTTTTTAAAGAAATGATTAATGTTTTTGACAACATAATCCAGCTGCTTTTTGTTCATACCAGGAAATATTGGTAATGAAACTATTTTTTTCTTGAAGTTGCTTGCATTTGTAAACTTACTTTTATATTGATTGTGATATTTATAAGCTAAGTTGTCAGTTATTAAATTTGGATAGTGTATTCCCGTTTCGATTCCTTGATCTTTTAAAAAACCCATAAATTTATTTCTATTCTTTACTTGAATTACATATAAGTGGTTGGTGTGGTAATTACCTTCAAATGTTTTGGGAGTTATTAAATTTGGCTGCAGTTCAAAAAGATTTTCGTTGTAAAATTTTGCAATATCATTCCTTTCTGCAATCCACTCTTCAATATATTTCATTTTTTCTGATAAAACAATAGCTTGAAGAGAACTCATCCTAGCGTTTGTACCAACTATATCATGTTGGTATTTTTTAATACCACCCTGGTTTCTAAGCATAAAAAGTTTTTTTGCAAGAAGGGAGTTGTTTGTGTTTATTGAACCTCCATCACCCCAACCACCTAAGTTTTTTCCTGGGTAGAAACTATAGGTTGTAGCTAGAGAATAATCTTCTGAAACAGAATTAGCTTGATTAGCACCATGGCTTTGTGCTCCATCTATTATAAGGGGAATATTTTTTGAATCTGCTAAGGATTTAAGTTTTTTAATATTAACCATTTGACCGTAAAGATTTACACCTATAATTGCTCTTGTTTTTTTTGTAATTTTTCTTTCTAGATCATTTAAATCACCTAGGTAATATGAATCGCAATCATAAAACACTGGGTTTAGGTTTACATTTGATATTGCAAAAGATGTAGCTATAAATGAATTAACTGGAACTAAAACTTCGTCCTTGCCATTAATGTATTCTAAAGAATTTAAAACAAGCTCTAAGGCCGAAGTTCCATTGGAACATGAAATCGAATGTTTACAGTTAGAGTATTTTGCAAATTTGTTCTCAAATTCAGAATTTTCTTCAGAGAGGATAAAAGAGTTGTTTATTACAGTTTTTTCAAATCTTTTAAAAACGTTATTGTGTATTTTAGAATGAATTATATTTAAATTATTAAAGGGTACTTTCACACTAATATTTTAATAAATATTTGCTAAAATGTAACAATGACTACCTCCGAAAAAACAAACTATCTACTTATTGGTTACGGATATTGGGGTCCAAAAATTGCTAAAAGTATATTTCGAGAAGATCACTCTAACCTTGCTGTTGTTGTTGACAGCAATACTTCTGCACTAAAAAAAGCTAAAAATGATAAATTTTCTCAACATTATTTTGATAATTACAAAAATTTAGACTTAAGTATTCTTGAAAATATTGATGTTATTGTTATTGCAACTAAAGAAGCCAATTATGAAATACTTCAGGACTTAGCTTATTTGAAAAAAAGTTTTCTGGTAACCAAACCAGTATCAAAATCAATTTCAGAATTTAATAAGATTATTAATTTACAAAAAAAACATAATATAGAAATTTTTGCTGATTATACATTTTTGTTTTGTAATAAAGTTAGAAAAATAAAAGAATTAGTTTCAAGTAAAGGATTTGGTGATCTTCAGTATATTTATTCAAATAGATCAAATCTTGGAATAATTCAAAAGCATCAAAATGTTATTTGGGATTTAGCCCCCCATGATTTATCTATAGTTACTTTTGTAACAGGAAAGCATCCTACTAAAGGATCTGTTTTTACTTCAAATCCGTTAAAACATATTGACTCAGAAACTACTATGGCTTCAGTGTTTTTTAAATATGGAAATAGTTTTGATCTATATTTAAATTTGAGTTGGCTTTCTGCAGAAAAAATTCGCTACATGGTTTTCAGCGGTACAAAGCAAACTATAGTTTATGATGACAATGTAAATGAAAAAAACTTAATTTTATATAATCAACAGATTTTAAATAAAAATATTGATTTTGTTTACACTAAAGACAAGGGCGAAGTTATTAAATTTGAAAAGAATGAACCTTTACAACAGGAAATAAAAGAATTATCAAATTATATAAAAATGAAAAAAAATAGACCGGAAACTTTCATTGAAAATTCAAGAGAAAACATTAAAGCATTAGAAAATTTAAGATATATAAAAGTTACATGATAGGAGTAAGAACACCATTTAGAATTTCATTTGCAGGTGGATCAACTGATTTACCAGCATTTTACAAAAAATATAGTGGAAAAGTTATTTCAACATCAATAAATAGGTATATGTACCACTTTATTCACAAGTTTGACTCTCAAATGATACAGGTTAAATATTCTGAGACAGAATTAGTTAACGACCCCAAAAAAATAAAGCATAAAATTGTCAATAAGATTGGAGAACATTATGATTTGACTGGTCTCGATATTAATTCAATTGCTGACATACCTAAGGGAAGCGGTCTAGGTTCATCTAGCGCATATACTGTTGGTTTACTAAATGGCCTAAATTCAAATTCTGGACTTACTTTATCAAAAGATGACTTAGCAAATTTAGCTGCAGACCTGGAAATAAATAAATTGGGTGAACCTATTGGGAAACAGGATCATTATGCTACCGCATTTGGTGGCTTCAATAAGATAGTGTTTAATAAAGATGATACAGTTACAATTGAAAAAATTGATATTGACGATCAATCAAAAAAATTTCTTAGTTCTTCTTTATCCCTATTAAAAATAGGTCCTTCAAGAAGTGCATCAAAAATTTTAAAAAATCAATCACAATTGATGACAGAAGATAAAAATACTAGTTATGGAAAAGAAATATTAGCATTAGTTGAACCAATGATAGAGGCAATACAGAAATGTGATATTAAGGAAATTGGAAATTTGCTTAATGAAAATTGGAAATTAAAAATTAATTTATCAGATGGAGTATCAAGTAAAGAGATAGACGATAAGGTTTCTTTTTTACTTGATACTCCAGGTATATACGGTACAAAGCTATTGGGTGCTGGTGGCGGAGGATATTTACTTGTTATTGGTGAACCAAAATCAATTAAATCTCTAAATAGCAAAGAATGCCTGAGTGTTGACTTTGAAAATGCTGGTTCTACAATTATTTTTAAAGATAATTAAAATTTTTCAAAACATTTGACTATTGCATCTCTAGATGAATACTTAGGTTTCCATCCAGTAGATATCATTTTTTCATAATCATATTCATATTTAACAACATCTCCCGGCCAACCCTGAGGATGTTCTTCATATCTTGCTTTCGTATTTGGGCTTAAATGTTTAATAGCAATTTCGGCTATTTCTTTAACTTTGATTCCATCATCTAAGGGGCTTAAATTAAATATTCTGTTTTCATGATCAACTTCTTTTAAGCTGTGCATCCCATCAATTAGGTCATCAATATATAAATAGGGTTTTTGTTGATTTCCATCTCCAAGTACATCTAAATATTTAGGTTTTGATGATAGCTTTTTCTTAAAGTCATACACAATCCCATGGGTTGTATTTTTTCCTATAACATTGGGAAATCTAAAAATAGTATATTTATTCAGCATGTAAGTCTTCAGAGCAGAAATATATGATTCAGAGGCGGCTTTCATAGCACCATAATACGATTCGGGTAAAAGAGGTCCATGGACTTCCTTTATCTTTTTATTTACTGTACCTAAAGCCGCAGATGAAGATGAAAAAACCATTTCCTTAATTTGAAATTTTTCAGAAATTAATCCTGATGACAAAGTAGTAAAAAAAGTATTTTCTAAGTCTATTTTCAATGCATTTACTGAACTACTGATATCAGAATTAGCAGCAAGATGCCAGATGCAGTCAATGTTTGGGTGTTTTTTAAGCTGATTATAAATATTTTCTAAATTTTTATAATTAGATAGATCATAATTAATAAATGAAAAATCACCATTTAAATTTTGAATTTCTTTGACATTATTCTCTGAACCTAATAAAAAATTGTCTATTCCAAATACTCTATAGTTCTTCTTAAGCAAAGATTTAGCTAATTCGGTTCCAATAAACCTAGCAACCCCAGTAATTATTATTGTTTTATTCGTCAAAGTTTTCAGCTAGTTCTTTAGCAAGTTCAATTGCTTTGTCAGAGTTTATGTATTCAAAAGTACCAAACCTACCTAGAGGAGTTATTCCCACTGACTTTAAATAATTTAATACTGTATCAGTATTTTTTCTGTGATCATTATCGTAAATAACATAAGCATATTTGAAAGATCTAGTTATAACTGATTCAACTTCCTTAATATTAATTAAATCTAATTTTGCAAGATCTTTAAGAATTATTTCTTCAAGCTCATTATGGGGGAGATCTTCTTTCAAGCCATTTCTATAAGTTGTTTCTACCATGATATTCGTATATCCTTCTTGACAATAAGAATCTCCTAAAAAATTTAACTTAGAGAGCCTATGAAAAATTATATTCGGATCAGCAACGGTAAGTGCAAAATTATCCCCTAGATAATCTCCCTTAACCTTGATGCAGGTGATGTGTATAGAGTTATACATCAAGTTTTTTAGCGCAGTAATAACTTCTTCTGGTGGTGCAGGGTTTATTAAGGGAAGCAATTCATGAATAGGCATCGTCGAGATAACATTATCAAACTCAAATTGATCAGATTTTGTGGTGATTTTTATAGAATCGCTGATGTCAACTTTTTTTATTTCGTTATTCAAATGAAATTTTGTATAATTTTGAATTTTTAAGACAAGACTGTCAACTAATGATTGAAAACCACCTTCCTTTGGATAGTGAAAATATAATTGATGAAGATAGCCTTCAGTTTCTTTTCCAGAAGCACTGTCTATTATGTCTTGTGCAGGAGGTTTAGGTATTCTTTCTACCATCTGTTTGTCCATAAAAGTAGTTTCGTATTTCCAGATTTTTCTATTGTATGGTTCTAAAAATAATCTAGTTATACCTTCACCAAAAGTTGCATAGAAAAACTCTAACATATTGCTTGAAGGGTAATTTTCATATGGATTATCAAGAAATGTATTTAGGCAGTAATCCTTGTCTTTTTCTGAGAGAGAAAATAAATCATTTTCAAAGGGATATTTAATGAACCTTCCATCATGAACAATTCTGTTTGATCTTTTAAGTTTATTCATGGGAGTTAGCGAAACTATAAAGTCAAGAATTTCTTTATTTTTGGAAAATGAAATATGTGGTCCTATATCCCAAGAAACACCATCATCATCTTCGAATGATCTACACAAGCCACCCAAGGTTGACTCTTTTTCAATAATTTCTATATTTTTTTCATAAAAATAGGCAAAAGCTAAAGCTGAAATTCCACCGCCCAATATTCCTAAATTTTTATTCTCCATATACTTTCACCTGATTCTTAATTTTAAAAGAGTTCTTTATTGTGGATATTATAACCCTAGGAATTATTTTTAGAGGTAAACCTCGAGACTGACCCTCTCTTTTTTTATAATTTATTTCAACTTCTTTATATTTTGCATTTTTTTTGAGACATTTAACTGTAAATTCTGAATTAAGTAAGTGTTTATTAAACAACTCAAACTTCAAAATATCTTTTATCAAAGAATTTTTATAAATTCTAAAACCAGAGTCAGGGTCAGAAGATTTTACACCGTAAAAAAAATTTATATATTTCGAATAAGATTTAGTCAAAAGTTGTCTATATAATTGGTCTTCTCTATTAACTCTTACGCCTAATACAAAATCATAATTCGGAAGTACACTGCATAAATTTTTGATTTCACTCCAATCAAATTTTCCTCCTAAATCTGAAAAGAAAATAAAGTCTGCATTGCTACTATTAATTCCATCTATTAATGCTTTAGAGTAACCTCTTCTGTTTTCAGATTGATTAAGTTTTATTGGATAAGTTTTACTCAGAGTTTTCAAACGTTCACTTGTTCCATCTGTGCTTCCATCTTCGACAATGATTATATTTAATATATTTTCAACAAAAGAAGATTGCTCAACTATATCTTTAATATCTTTCTCAATGCTTTCTATCTCATTGAACGCATTAAAAATTAAATCAATAGTAAAGTTATTGCTCATTTAATTCATCAATATCAGCTTTTATTTTGTGAGCAAATAAATGAAAAATCATCATGTGAATATCTTCAACAGGTCCGTAATATCCATTTTTTGAATTAATTAAAATAGGAAAATCCGCGACTTCTTTTGCTTTACCTCCATCAAAACCCAGTAGCGCAAAAGTTTTAGAACCATTTTGTTTGCTGTATTCAATCAAATTAATAATATTTTTACTACTTCCAGAAGAAGAGATTACAATTACAATGTCGTTTTTATTTAATTTGTAATTTTTTGCTGTCAATACAAATACGTTTTCATATCCATCATCATTTGAATGTGCTGTCATTTGTGAAACATTTGAAACTAATGATATTGGGTTTAATAAATCATTATTTCTTGATATTTTTGATAAGTCAGTTGCAGCATGATTAGCAATAGCTGCACTTCCACCATTTCCAGCCAAAAATATTCTTCCTTCATTATCAAAACTGCTTTCGATATGTTCGAATAAAATACTTAAATTTTCAAATTCAGATTCTTGAAAGATACTACTGATTAATTCCATGTAGTTGCTGAAAATACTTTTAATATCCACTAAATAATCATAACTAATTAAAATAAGTTTGTGTTAAGTCAAGCTGTAATTATTGCTGGAGGCAAAGGTACAAGACTTCGAAGTATCATTGAAGATAAACCAAAAATTCTCGTAAATCTTGAAACAGAAACGCTTCTAGATTATCAAATACAATACTTGAAAAATAATGGAATTAAGAAAATTCATTTTTGCTTAGGTTACAAATATAAACAAATATTACAACACTTAAAAAATGTAGATATTGAATTCACATATTCAATTGAGGATCAGCCCCTAGGAACTTATGGAGCTTTGCTAAACGCAAAAAATTTTCTTGACGAAACTTTTTTTATTCTTTACGGTGATGTACTAACCAATTTTAACATTCAACATGGATACAAGTCTTTCATAAACAGTAATTCTGACTTTCATTTAGTTCTTCGATACACAAATCATCCTGAGGATAGTGATATAGTGAATTTCAATAAAGATAATCAAGTTATTTCAATATCTAGATTAAGAAAAAAAGAACAATTAGTTATGCCAATTGGAAATACCTCACTACTTTTTGCTAAGAAAAAAGCAATTAATGAAATGCCTGAACAGAAAGCTTCAGATTTGTTTAGAGATTATTTAAACAATAATTTAAAAAGATTGAAAATAACTGGTCTAGTTTCTATTGATTATATTAGAGATATTGGGACTAAAGAGAGGTATGAGTCTGAAATTTCAAAGTATAAAGAAAAAATTACTAAGCCTTACAAAGTAGTTTTCATGGACAGAGACGGAACATTAATTCAAGACCAAGGTAACGAAAATAATATAAATAAACTAAAATTTAATAAATTATCACTAGAAATACTGAAATACCTTCAATCCAAAAATTTTAAAGTTATATTAATTTCTAACCAGCCGGGTATCGCTAAGGGTTTTTTTACAAAAGAGGATGTTGATAAATTTAATGCAACAATTCAATATAAGCTAATAGAAAACCAATTAGAACCAATAGACGATATATTTATATGCCCACACCACCCAGATAAGGGATTTAAAGGAGAGGTTAAAAAATTAAAAATTTCTTGCACTTGTAGAAAACCAAATACGGGGTTAGTTGAGAATGCAATTAGTAGACATAGTTTGGATAAAGGAAACTTTTTATTTATAGGAGATACATTAAGGGATTATGAATTATCTAAAAAAATTAATTCTCCTTTTTGCTTAATCCAAAGCAACTTGTCAGAAAGTAAATACTTTAATCAAACTAAAGTAAAACCGATAACTTCACTTGAAGAATTTGTTAAAAAAATTAATAAATTGAATTTTGTTTAAAAACTTATGAGTTAATCTTACAGGTTTTTAAGTAGTTTAAGTCAATTTCATGCTGCCGCAACATTGTTGTTGTTTTAGATTCAATTTTACAGTCATATTTAATATTGCTTCTATAGAATCCGCAACCATCATCTAAGAATCTAGGTCTATAAATAGTTGCAACAAGAAATTCTTTATCTACTAATTTACTAGTGTCTGTGTAGATTGGATTCAGGTTTTCATTTATGTAAGGATCCCAAATTTCTACTGTCTTACATACGTATACGTTAGAGTAATTATTTTTATTAATATATTCTGCCATAGATCTTGCAGAATATCCCCAGTAATCTGTTAACCAATTACCACAGCCATCGATATTTTTACAGTCATACGTTATATTTTCTTCGTCAACTAATTCATTGAAATAAACATATCTATATGGTCCAAGCCCTGATTGTGTATAAATTAAATAGACAATAACTATAGGTATCACATAAATAGATTGGGATTTAAACTGATCCAAAATAGCTGTTGAAATATAAACTATAAAAGGAATTAGAAAAAGGAACTGTCTAATTCCATCGTATACGTCAGGCTTAGAAAAAATAAAAATTAAGTTTACTGATAAAAGAAAAAATAATGAATAAACATAAAATTTATCGGTTTTTAATTTTTTGAAGTATAGATTAGTAAAACCTAAAAATAAGAAGACATGAAAGACTATAGGTAGTTTGTAAAAGTACCATTTCAGTAAATAGAATCTATCCATATCGCTTGAAAGAACAAACTCTCCATTGGTTAAAGTTGAACCATTCCATTCAAGAAGAATCTGTTGATTTATAGATTCTTGTAGAAAACCAACTGGATTAAACCAACTAGCTGGAGAAAAAATAAAATAAAATAATAATGTAAAAATTGAATAATTTATATATTTTCTAATGATCAATTTTCTATCAACACTTTCTAAATAAAATTCATAGAATAGGCAAAAAAGAACACATAAATAAAGAAATCCAGCAGCGCTAATTCTTAAAGACATTACAACTCCAGAAGCAACGGACATTGCAAGAATTGCTTTTTTGCTATTACTATTTATGTTTAAAACAATTAAAAAACTTGCAAAAAATATATGAAACATAAACATTATATCTTTTTGGTTAAAGAGCGAATGACCACTAAAGGACGGAATTAGTATTAATAGAGTCAAAAACAATATAGCAAATTTTTGTGTTTTGAATTTTGAAATTAATAAGTAGCTAAGAAATAGTAAAAATGATACATAAATATTTAAATACAGATTTCTTAAATACGAAATTTTTGAATAGAAGCTAGAAGGCATACTGTTCTTTGAAAAAAATTTTTCAATTAACTCTGTATCATAAAATATTCTTGAAAATAGAAATTGCTGAAAAGAAATAAATTGACCATATGTTTCAGTACTCGAAATTTTTGTAAGGCTAGGATTGATTGATTTTTTATGAAAAATTTCAAATTCAGATATTAATTTTAATTTTTCGTATGTAACTTGGTTTCCATTATCTAAGGAGCGTTCGTCAATTGTCGTACCTCCTGTATTTAATGAGTTGACTTGAATTACTAAAAAGGAAAAAATTATCAAAATTGCAATTAGGTTTATATTTTTTAATTTATTAATCACAAATTAAGCTTAAACTAATTTAACAACATTTCTAAGAACTTAGAATATTAACATCAACAGAAATATCTTATTATCACTCCATCTGTACCAAAATAACCTATTATTTGGTAGTCAAAATTTTTAAATTTTTCATTAAAAAGCTTTCTAATATTATTTCCTTCACTATCTATATTTGTAAAATCATCAATCATTAAATAAGCCCCATTTACCAATCTTGGTATTAAATAATCAATTGGTTCAATTGCAGAAATATATAAATCGCAATCTATAAGTGCAAATTTAATTCTTTTTAGATTTAACAAACTGTTATTTTTTTCAAGAGAATCTTTAAAGTATCCTTTTATAATTATTGCTTTATCTTTAAATTTTTTTTCAATCTTTTTAACTTTTGAGTAATCAGTCTCAAAATTTTTATCCTGAAAGTATGGATGATTATTTTCTGGGAATCCTTCAAATGAATCTAAGCCATAGAACATTGTTGCATTGTTCTTATTCAGTTTATTTTCTGTTCTTATTGTATGTTTAAAACTAGAACCAGTAAAAATTCCAAATTCAATACAATCCCCTTCAATTTGATCAATTTTTAAATTAGTAAACACTTTTTTTATTGCCATATATTTTGAAGAATTATGAACAAGAAAACTAGGAATTAAATTTACAATACTGCTGTAAATAGTGTGGAGGAAGGTTAATCTTGAAATTAAATTTAACATATCTTAATTTTTATATTCTAATGTCTTGATAATCTAATTATGTACTTAATATTTTTAATAGAAAACTTTATTTTAGACATTAGACCAAAATCCCATTTAGATTCACCAAATTTTCTTTTTGGAAATGAAACTTTAGTTCTTATGAATTTGTAGTTATTTTTCTTAGCTAAAAAGTAAATGTAAGTATCAAAAGAAAAATCATTTGGTGATAAATCTAATTTTGGAATTAAATTTGAAGAAAAGATTGTTGGTTGCGCATTTATTTCATAAAAGCTGTGTCTTAAAAATAAAGTTGCAACTATACCCATTAATAGTGAAAAAAATGTCGAAACTAGATTTCTTCCAGTTCTAATTCCCTTGAAGAAAATCAACTTATTACCTTTTTTCATTTCGGCTTCAACTTTTTTGTAAATCCTAACTAAATTATCAATTTCAAATTGTAAATCCCCATGAAACCAACCAATCATATCTGCATTTTTTATATGGTTTAATCCATATTTAAGACCATATCCGTAACCTTTATTTTCTGTTACTTTGATAAATTTAATCTTCTCGTTTGAATTCAAGAGATTTATTTTTTGAGGAGTATCATCTGTAGAACCATTGTCCAAAATAAAAAAATTAATATCTAATTTATAATCTTCGTTAAATTGTTTGATGCTTTCATAAAGTAGCTCTAAAGACTCACTTTCGTTATAGCATGGAATTAATAAATTAATTTTCATTGTGTAACCAATTAAATACAGTTTCGCTATATTTATGAAGCTCAAATTCGAGTGGAGTACCAATAACAGAGGCATTATTTGAAGTTTGCTCAATAACTTTTAAACCCATATGTAATGCAATATCAATCATGTAGTCTATGTGTAGTTCACCCGGTGCTTTTTTTAAAAGTTCCTTATATATTTTTTGATATACTTTTTTATTTTTAAATATAAAAGAACCCAACACCATCGAATAATTTTTATTGTCGGGCTTTTTTTTAATTCTAGTTTTATTAATTATATTATTTTCAGATAAAACCCACCCATAGTTTTCAGGATTAGTAATTGCTCTTCGATAATTTTGTTTCGTTAATACGACCAAGTCCGGGTCTAAAGACATGACACTATCGAGTTCAATATCACCGAGAATACAATCGGCCGATTGTATAAATATGGGGAGATCATTTTCTATTTCTTCAATCATTAAATTAGCACTATCAGATTGCCCTTTGGTTACAGAATCCACGGAGGAAAGTCTGATATTAGAACTTTCAGCAAAAACTTCATTTAATTCACCAATCACATGCCTATTGCCAAGAATATATGTAGTAGTTTGGTTCTTAAATTTATTTAAAATAATTTCTATCATTTTTTTGCCATTTATATTTAAGAATATTTTAGGTGTCGTATAACCTTTGTCTGAAAATCTAGAACCCAGCCCTGCTGCAGGAATTACTAAATTAAAATTTGAAAGATTTATCTGTTTCTTGTTTTTTAGATTATCAATCTCGTTCATGCAATAAAGAAACTCTTCATAATCTTCGGGAGTTCCCCACTGAAAAAAATAATCAATATTTATAACATTTACATTTAAACCATCTTTAATCATTAAATCATAAGCACTAGAAATATATGCTTCACCATTAATCAAAATATCCTTAACAAATAATTCGTTAATATATTTTTTAGCAATTTTTCCAGATGCAAAATAGTATCCACCAGTTGATGCATATTCTTCGATAGGATTGTCTGTAAAAGGCTCTTTTTCTTTAATGCCTGTTACAGACATATTTTTTGTTTCAATGAATGCGTAATTACTTCCGTAAATTGAATGAATATGTATCCCTTTATATGCTGGTAACAATCCATCAGGTTTATTTTGCATAATATACGCTTTTATATTTAACCAGTTCCAAATATTCGCAAAATCACAATAATTTATAAAAACTTCTTGATCTGTGTCGAGCAATCCTGAGCTTAGTAAAGCAAAACCAGGACCCTTTTTATGATTTTCAATTGAATGAAAATTTATATTTTTGCTTAACCCCACATTTTTTATAGCTTGAATTATTTCTTTGTTATTAAAATCATCTTTATTCATTATTAAATGAATCTCATCATCTTCTGAAAATAATTCAAGAATATGCCGTAAGACTGGTTTACCAAAGACATTTAACAAATACTTCGGTTCCGAGTAACCACTATCTTTAAATCTTTTTCCAACACCACTCATTGGAATTAATATTTTCATTTATTTCTTTCTATTCTTAACTGCTCATCTTCTGATCTAACTAAATCAGTAGCATCTTTAGTTGGAATATAATTTTTTAATTTATTTGAAGAATTATAAATAGTAAAAACTGTACTTAATATATCAATTTCAATATCACGCAACTCTTTTTTAACAATAAAATTTTGATCTTTTATATAGATTATTCCATCTTCATCAACTTCATTTGTATATTGAATATCTTTAAATTTAAAATTTGCAAAAACAGCATGATCTGGAAAAAAGAATTTATTATTAACTATTTTTTGTTTGTCAAAATCTTTAAAACTGTATTCATAAAATCCTTTATCATGAACTTTTTCTAGTTTTAGTTTTTGATATAAATTATTTTTATTTATTCCAACAATTTCCAAAAAAAGCTTTTCAAAATAATAGATTTCCTCTAAAACTTTATCAAGATTATTTGTAGCAATTAACATTCCGTGATTTTGTAAAAAGAATTTATTATTGTTTTCATCAGTGCTAAATTTAGAAATTTCTTTTGCTAGTTCAACTCCAGGTCTTTTATATGGTATCCATTTAATTCTTGAATTTGCACAAATTTTTTTTATTTCTTTTAGGTTTTTACAAACAGATAAAATTATGGAAAGAATGCTGTGATAGTGAAAAACAAATCGCTGATTAAAAATAATGTGAAGAGGTGTTTCAATAGATAGTTCATTACTATATTTATTGTTGTCATTTCTATTTTTATAGAAGATTTGAAGTTCGTCTAAGTTTTTTTCAATAAAAATTTCTTGATTAGTAGAATTACTTAAATAGGTTCCAGTCTTTTTAATATTTATCTTGTTATCAACTTTATAGCTAGTATTTCCACCTGGACCCTGTATTAGTGAAAAATCTTCACCCAGCTCTTTTGAAATTATTAAAAATTTGTCTATGTCGTTCATCTCTTTATAAGTAATATAATGTAAATGGTAACGGTTAAAAATAGCAAATACGTATATTTAC
>MDSZ01121763.1_pt1 | contig 29711 bp, 26 predicted proteins | sample 811201 | NCBI WGS metagenome assembly MDSZ01 (sample SAMN05326647, study PRJNA326480) | marine metagenome | isolation source: seawater | place: Indian Ocean: North | collected 2010 | reverse complement strand
AGGGGGTGTTTGGAAAGCTGGTTGGGAAGTCTATGGGATTGATTGTCCAGATTGTGCAATAAAAATTACCAACTCATTAAATAATTTAAAAGGTGTTTCAAATACTGATGTTTCTGTTACTTCTGGATTAATCACATTTGAAATTAATTTAGAAGAAAATCATATTTCAACTGTAAATAATATATTGCGTGATTTAGGTTATGCACCTAATTCAAAATGGTGGGAAATCAAAGGAGTTAATGCGAATAAAGTCCAAGCAAGATTAGGGATTGATGAAAAGAAAATGATTAAGAGAATTAATATTCAACCAGGTGTTCTTGAAAGCAGAGTTGAAAATAATTTAATTTCAGTAAGGTTGGCAACTAATATCGAAAAAGAATTAACAAAAGAATTTGAAAAAGCGATGTTAGTTATCACAGGAGAGGATTTTACTTTAAAGGCAGGAATGGGAGATTGGGGATTACGTCCCGATCAAAAACAACTACTTGGAGGATTAATTGGATTCATATTATTGCCAATTGTGTATTTTGGAGTTGAATTTAATTCAGATATAGGGATATTTCTCGCTTTGCCTGCAACAATTTTTTGCTCGATGCAATTATTCAAAGAGGCTTTTCAAGGATTAAAACGTAAGCAATTAAATTTTCAAACATTAATTACTATGGCTATTTTAGGATGTTTCCTTCTTGAAGCATGGTTTGAAGCATTATTAATTTCTGTTTTAATCGCATTGGCTACTAATTTAGAAACTTCAGCAATTAGAAAGGCTAGAGAGGCAATGCAAGGAGGGTTAAACAGATTACCAAATGAAGCAAGATTAATTAAATCAGTAAAAAATAAAATTAAAGGTCCTTTGAAAATAAAATCACTTTCTATAAAATTAAATGAAAATGTGGGGCCAAAAAATGTGGAAAAATCAAACTTGGTTCCAATAGGTCTACTAAATATTGGTGATCGTGTTGAAGTAAGAAGTGGTGAAATAATTCCAATAGATGGAATTGTTTGTTCTGGAGAAGGGCTTGTTGACAAATCAGCATTAACTGGTGAATCACTACCTATTCAGCTTTCAAAAGGCGATTTTATAGAAGCAGGATTAATATTAACAAGGGGGCCACTTATTATCGAAACTATTGCCACTGGAAACGATACAAGACTAAGTGAATTAATAAATAAAACAAAACAATATCAAAATGAGCCAACTAGATTACATACTGTATTAGAATTATTTACAGTAATTTGGGTCCCCTTGGTATTATTTGGTTCCATTTTTGTTGCATTAATATTGCCTGATTCATATTTATCTCAACCTGGATTAGAAGGACGGTTAAGAATTATTCTGCTACTATGGGTTACTGCATGCCCTTGTGCATTATTACTTTGTGCTCCAATACCGCATGCAATTTCACTTTCATTGGCATCAAATAAAGGTGTAATTGCAAAGGGAGGCGATGTTTTAGAAAAAATTGCAAAAGTAAATCTTGCATTATTAGATAAAACTGGTACGCTTACCCAAGGAAAACCTAAAATTATAGAAATTGTATCAGTTAAAAATTCAAAATTAAATTCAATCATAGGAATTGCAGCAGGTTTGGAGTTGTCATCAAATCATCCTTATGCATCTGCTGTAATCGAAAAAAGTCAGGAAAATCATGTCCAGCCATATAAAATTCAAGATTTAAAAGATGAAGGAAGTGGAATAATTGGAAAATATAGAAATGAAACCGTTGCCATTGGAAATAAAAAATGGATAGAGGAGAAAAATATCTCAATCCCCACAGAAATATCAAATAAATTAGAAAAAATGAAAGGAAAAGGAATTTCAATATTGGCTAAAGGAGATAAAGCGATTGCAGCATTTGGATTCGCATCAGACGTTCTTAATTCAAATTCATCTACCTTGATAAATAATTTAAGAGCAGAAAAAATCAAAGTGGAATTACTTAGCGGTGATAATCAAGAATCCGTAAATAATACTGCTAATGAATTAGGTATTCCACTAAATATATGCAGAGGAGGACTTACCCCCGAACAAAAGGTTGAATGGGTTAAACAACGCTCAAATACTCATATCACATTAATGGCGGGAGATGGTTTTAATGATGCTGCAGCAATGGCTGTCGCCGATGTTGGAATTTCTGTAGGAAATAAAGAACAATTAAATCTAGATTCAGCAGATGTAATGATACCTAAGGAAAGACCTGACCTGATTTCATCACTATGTATTTTATCAAAGAAGACGCGTAATGTAATTATTCAAAATCTAATCTTATCTATCACATTAACTACTTTGTTAGTTTTCTCTGTAATATTTGCAGGGAATGATAAATTATGGCTTAATGTTCTTGCACATGAGCTTTCAGCAATTATGGTAATTCTTAATGCTATGAAACTTGGAATTTACCCAATTATAGATGATCATGAATCGGAATCGAAAAATAGATATTTCAATCCATTTTCGATAATTTTCAACTTATTTAAAGAATTATATCATGAATCTAAAGAAGTGATTCAAACTATTTCAAAATGAGGAAATTTGGCGACCAATTCATATATCCCAAACTGTTACCTCTGTACACGGTTGTTATGTCGAAGATTCGAGGAGACCCTAAACAAATTGCTTTAGCACATCCTACTAGAGCACAAATGTACCATGTTTTACAAAAAAAAGATGAAATGGCTACAGTAGAATTAGAGAAAGAAATCAAGGTAACTAGATATCATCTTTATCACCACTTAAAGCAGTTACAGGAAGCTGGTTTAGTTGAAAACCATAGAGATCAAGGAAGGGCAAAATATTGGAAGGTTACTGAAATAATTGATGTTCCAAAAGTTGCTTCAACTCCAACTTCAACAACTCAAAATAATTGGATTAGTAAAATACCAAGCGAACTTGTAAAATTATTAGAAGGGGGCGGGGATATTGAATTCATACCAATTAATTCTTCTGCGGTGGAAGCAATAAATGCAAAAACTGCAATTAATTCAATTTCAAAAGAATTAGGACTTGATATAGAGCTGCCATTTACTTTTGTACCTGGCGGAATATTAGTTGTATCTAGAGGCCGTTAAAGGTGAAATAAATGAGTGAGGAAAATCTAGAAGAAGCAAATATCACAATAACATCAAATGTTGATATTCCAGCTACATATTGTCCAAAATGTGATGCACTATTACCTGATGGTTCAGGGGAGATTAAATGTTTAGTTTGTGAAGCAAGAGTGAATGTCAAATTACCATCATTAGAACATGAATGGAAAAATGAACGAATAGCTTGCCCTGGATGTGGAAAAGTACTAATTGCAGGCATAGATAAGAGGCCATGTAAACTAAAATGTTCATCTTGTCAACAAAAATTTACATTAGCTAAAAAAATTATGAAAATTGAAATTTCTTGTCCAAAATGTGAAAGAAAATTAAGAATAAAAAGATCTCCTGGTGAAAAATTACTCAAATGTCCTGCTTGTCAAAGTGAAATAAAAATAAAATGTTGACTTAACAAATTGGCATATTTAATTTAGTTTCAAATTGACTGCCTCTCAGAAATAATCACCTGCTTCATTTAATAATAATAAAAATGCGTGTGATTATCGGTGGGATGCGCTTGAGCGTTAGCGGTAGCAATAATGAAACAATAACAAATTTGAAAAATAATGCCATAGATAGAAATAAACCTGATCTTGCATCATTAAGAAATTCAATTACTGGAAATTCTTCTGCGACAATATCTCACACAGCCACGGAATCTCAAAGAAGAAGACAAGAACAACAAATTAAACTTAATATTAACAGAGAAAAGAGATTAAGACTATTAGAACAAAATGAAAGATTGCAACATATTAGGAAAAATGTAGCAATGGAATTAGACTTACAACATCAACTTACCATTGAACAACTTGAAAGTGAATGGCGAAGAGAAATGGAATCTGATTTAACAAAATTACAACAGGAAACAATGCAACATAATGAACAAATACTCAGAGATGAATTTGAACAGAGACTTATTCGGGAACAGGGGCAGTTATTTGATCAAATCAGAACAGAAAAAGAAAGAAAACTTGAAGAGTTTAGAAATCAAACAAATTCAAGACTTGAAAAGGAATTAAAAAACGAATACCAAAAGAGACTAGATTTCCATAGAGAACGGTTAGAAATAGAATTTAATCAAGCATTCTTCGAACAATCAAATGCATTAAATGACCAAATTAGGAAAGATTTAGAAACACAATTTAATGCTGAAATTGAAAGAGAAGAAGTGAGACTCGAAGGTCTTCACCAAGATAGATTATCTGAGCGTGAATCTCAACTTCGTGCATCAATAAAAATTAGACTTGAACAACAAGCAAAACAACGTATGGAAGAAAGAGAATCTCAACTTAGGGCTGAATATGCAAGAAGAGGTCGGCAATTAGAAGAAGAAATTGCAATGCAAATTCAATCAGAAATTGAAGCAGACATGAGAGATCAAACTAATTTACTTGAACAAGAAATGAGAGAAGATGTAGAAATGGCTCTTGCAAGAAGAAAAGATGAACTTCGAACATTAATTGAAAGAGAATTAAGTGAATCATACTCTGAAAAAATTGCTGAGCGTAAATCAAGATTACAAGAACGTTATGATCTAATATTCCAACAAAATGTTGATGAAATAGATGTGCAATTAAGAACACATATTAAAACAGAAATGGAACGTAAATTAAATGATGAATTTACATCATACAAATTATCTAAAGAAGCTGAAATGCAAAATGAATTATCTAAGTTTAGATATGAACAAGAAAGCCATTTAAGAGATACCCTAACTGAAAATTACGAAGAAAAACGTAAAGATTGGATTAAAAAGATGGAGCTTGAATTTAATGCTAGAGAAGATGCTACAAAGAGATCCATATTGTCCGAGATAGATGCTCAAATGCGTAATGAACGTATTACCAGGGAAACCGATCTTGACCTATTGAGAGAAGAAACTGGACTTGAATTAGAAGTTGAAATGGAAGCAAGATTAGAAGAGTTCCGTGGAAGAAAAATGGAAGAAGTGGCAACACACCTTGAGAAACAATTGCTTAAACTTGAAGAAATTATGCGTAATAAAGCACTTATTGAAGTCAGGAGAAGAGAAGGAGAAATTCGTAAGGAAATTGAATCCCAACTCGGAATTAAGAGAGAAGAAATTCGAGATAGGCTCAAAATGCTTAATGAGCAAATGGACAAATTTAGAGAAATGGCTGAAGAAAAAATGCGTGAGCAAATTCGAAATGATTTCGAAGCTGAAATTAGTGGAGAAGAAGAAAAACTCGAAGAAGCACAAGAAATCATGGATAAATTGCAAAGTGATGATGCAGTTCTATCAAAACGTCAAGCATGGCTTGGTGCAATTGCTGGAGATAAAGTTGACCCATTACAACAACAAGGTGGTTTGTTGGGTGGAAGATTAGGTCAAGGGTTAGGAAGTCAGACTTTAGCTGGACAAGTGCCTAAATCAACACCTCTTGTTGGTGGCGCACCATTAAGTACCCAAAAGCCAACTTTGAAACCTGTAAGATCCCCGATTATTGCTACAGAGCAATCTTCATCTGCAACAATATTACCTAAACCAATTCATACAACTATCTCACCAAAATTGGATACTGATGTTGTGGAAGAACCAGAATTTAAAGTTCCCGAATTAATCTCTGATGAATTAGAAGAAATTAATGAAGAAAGTGATGAAGAAATAACAAAAGTTCTCGAAGAAACTTTAGAAGATGCCGATCAAATCATTGACATGTTATCTAATGAAATTGAAGAAAGAGAACAAGTCATTGAAGAAGTAATTAGTAAAGTAAATGTAGGCTCTTTAAAGAAATTAGATACACCGACATTAAAGCCATCATCTGCAGCATTAAAACCAGTTGATGCATCAGTATTGAAACCTATGTCTACAACATTAATGCCATCTAATGCTCCTGTATTGAAGCCTGTTTCTACATCAATGAAACCAGCAAATAATGTCCTAATTCCAGACACAAATAATATTGTTTCAGATGTTATTTCGCTTACAGATATTGCAAAAGAAGAACTTGCAGAACAAAAATCCGAAGAAGAATAATCTTAATTATTCATAAAAAGGTATGCAAACTTAGTTCCGTCTGATTCATAGATGAGAACTGATTCGCTCTTTGCATGCGTAGAGTAGGATATTGCGTTATTCTTCTATTATTGACCACGACATGTTTACCAATTGTCACTGCATTAAAAGCTACTGACTTCTCTGGTTCTGAAGCAAATGATTGTATAGATTTACCCTGTACTAATGCAGGTGAAATTGTTTTTAATTTAGATGCAAAACCAATAGAAATGTGGAAAACACCTGAAGATAATTATCTATACGTTGGAGAAAATGGATTTGTAAATCTGTATACTCTTACATCTTCTGGGCTTGAAGTAACTTGGGAATTAGAGGTTGATTCTAATGGCAATATTACTTGTGCGGCATATTCACCTGAATTTAATTTGATTGCCTTTGGAAATGAATCTGGTACACAAATTGTAGATGTTGGACCAAACAGGGAAAAATTACAATTTATCCCAAGTCCAACTTCTGTTGTAGGACTAGCATGGGATCCAAATGATGGTGCTGATCTTCAACCAAAAGATGGAATTATAGACATCCCTCATATTTGGATTGCACTTGATTCAAATAAAAGGTCAGTTCAATATGATTTAGACGTTGATTTACCAACTACACTTCAAACAAATGAACATCAAAATGAAATTGGAAGTGTTCTGATTCTTGATGATGGAACCATTATCACAGGAGGAGATGATGAAATTTTTATTCATAACATAAATATTGCAGATCAAGTAATATTAACAGATACTCTTTCACCAGGATTTTCTGGGACTTTTGACATAATTGTTGCCAGTGATGATGAAAGCAAGGTATATTTTTCTGAAAATGGTGGACGTAAGGTTATTTCCTATGATTCGAGTACATGGACTGCTACTAGTGTTTCAGGACAAGGTAACAACCCAATTAATTTAGGGTTTGAAGAGATATCAGGATCTTTATTATCAATGGATAATACTTTCATTTTAGGTACTGAAAATAAATTATTCTTCTTAGATGCTGCAACAATGGTTCTTGGCGATGACAATTTAGCATATCCATTAGGAGTAAATGCAATCATAGATACAATTTATGGAGGATTATTAGTTGTTAGTGACAAAAATGTTCACCTCTTAGATTTTGATTCCGATAATGATGACGTCCCCGATACAAAAGATGCATTTCCATATGATCCAACACAAACTGAAGATTTAGATGGAGATGGTTGTGGAGATGACCAGAATGGAAATAATCCTGATTATTTTATCGATGATCCATTTGAATGCATAGATTCTGACCAAGATGGTTATGGAGACAATGGAGATGACTTCCCAAATAACATTGATGAATGGAAAGATTCTGATGATGATGGATATGGAGATAATTCAGATGCATTTCCTAATGAAGATTCCCAATGGTCCGATTCTGATGAAGATGGATACGGTGATAACTCTGAAGGGCAGCAACCCGATGATTGCCCAGAACAATATGGAACTTCTAGTGTTGACCGTTACGGTTGCCCTGACGCTGATGGAGATGGCTATAGTGACCCAATAGATGGAGAAGATAATACAAATGCAGATTTATTTCCAAATGATAATACCCAATGGAGAGACATAGATGGTGATGGTTTTGGAGATAATCCTGATGGTAATGCTGGTGATGATTGCCCTGTTGATTTTGGTACAAGTAATAAAACACTAGAATATAGTGAAGAAACAGGATTATGGCTTACACCAAGTTATTTTGGTTGTAAAGATTCTGATTTTGATGGTTTTGCTGACAGTACTGATCAATTCAATACTGATGAAAATGAATGGTTAGATGCAGATAACGATGGTGTAGGAGGAAATTCTGATTATGATGATAATGATGACCGATTTTCCACTTTAGAAGGGAAATGTGCTTTACAAGATGGTGAAAATATTTCTGCAGATTGTATAATTCCTGAGGACAATATCAAATCGGAAGAAGAAATTGCTCAAGAAAAATTACAAGCATCAATTAAGCAAGCGGCAATTTACGGTGGTTTCGCATTCGTAATTCTAATCGTTGCCATATTAGTTGTTGGACAAATTTTTAAAGCTTTGAATTCAAATAAGAATCTGAAAATAAAAACAGATTCTAGTGGCAATAAAGAAGTAATGGCTAGTAATTCTGGAGAAGGTTTTGAATATGATTCTACATTTGCAGATGATTCTGCATGGAGTGATGACCCTATTGATGAATTAAATGTTAACTCTGAAGCAATGGATGCAGCTTTTGATGATGAAGAAGACACAAAAGTAGATCCTGTTTCTGAAGATGGAAATATAGAAACAAGTGAAGATGAAAATAGACAAGAGCAAGAAGTTCAAGAAATGCCTCAAGATACACCTCAACAACCACCTGAAGCCCCTCCAATTCCCGAATCAGGATTACCAGAAGGTTGGACAATGGACCAATGGAAATGGTACGGTGCCGAATGGTTAGAAAAGAATAAATGAAATTCTATCTAAATTCTACTGGCAATGCCTTGTGTATTTCACCTAGTTTTGCTCCAATTACAAGTGGTTTGCCAGTATTATCTTGTAATGTATTTACCAATAACCAAAGTATCTTATTCCACTCAACAGGCTTTGCTACAAGCCTTATTTTTCCACATGCTGCTTTTTCTAATAATAGTGCTTCTGTACTTTGGTCATCAAATAAACCTTTTACAATCATAGGTGCTGTTATCAAATAAGTTCTCGGATGATACTTCATTTTTTACACACTCAAATCAAAAAGGGGATAATTCTAATTTCTCAATTAATGTATTTACATCAATATTTTCAAGTTTATCTAAATGTTCTTTTAATTGCTTAGATTCTGCATTTAAACGACTTAATCGTTTTTCCATCAATAAATGTTCTAAAAGCAAATCTATGTTTTTAAATTCCATCATTGAACGCATTTCATTTAATTGTCTTCTTGTCTCAAGACTTACACTTACAGACGTCATTCCTTCCGCGGTCATTATTAATCAACCGTTTTCGAAAATTAACTATACTTAATTTAATGCCCTAAAATCTCAAATTAATGTCGATTTGTTAAGTTGTTTTGAGTTGCCAAATCATTCTCTATTCAATAAAAATTGACTTGTCCTTGTAATACCATGTTTTTTCATCAATTCTTGAACTCTATGGTGTACTTCTTTACCAAGTGTCCAATATTGATGACTTCCTCTCCCTTTAGAATTATTTCCTGGCCTATGCAATAAAACTGTAGGACTTCCTTCAGATGGTGCTTCTGCAATTTTAACTAGTCTTTGTATAACTGTACTAAACACTTGATTGGGGAAAAACCTTGCGATTTCGTCACAAACCATTCTAGAAAGTGTGCTTTTAGGTAATACCATTGTCATTGCAATTCCAAATAATTTTAAATTAGGATTTATTCTTCTTTGTACTAATTTGATTGTATTCATGAGTAAACTCATCCCTTCAAGCGCATAATACTCTGCTTGTACTGGAGTAAGAACCCAATTTGATGCTGCTAATGCATTAATTGTCAAAAGCCCAAGGCTTGGAGGAGTATCTATAATTATGTAATCAAAATCATTAATAATATGAGCAATTCCTTCCTTTAATCTTGTTTCTCGACCAATTTTTGTAGATAATTCAATATCTGCTCCAGATAAATGAATATTTGATGGTAATAAATACAAATTATTTACTTCTAAAGATTTAGGTATCTTTGCACTTGAATTTGAAACTGCCCAAGCACTTTGCATTGCTTCTGTTAATCTTTCAGGAGGGATAATATATTCTTCCATTAAAGGTAATTCATCACCAAGATCATTCATAAGAACATCGCTAACGGTTTTTTTAAGACGACTCTTATCAATTCCAAAACTAGTTGAAACATTTCCTTGAGGATCTAAATCAATTAACAGAACTTTTGATTGGGGGATTCCATATTCTCTATTTCCTTCTGCAAGAACAGTAGCTAAATTAACAGAAGTTGTTGTTTTTGCGCAACCACCCTTTTGATTTGTTACTGCAATTACCATTTTGTATGGGTCCATGCTGTAAATCCCCCTCTATGGCATATCAAATTATTATATTCTAAGCCTGTATAACTGGTACTGGTACTTCTGAAAGAATCTTACGAAGAATATGCATTCCTGTAATTCCACGTATTTTTGCTTCAGGTTTCAATACGATTCTATGTGCTGCAACTTGTAATGTAATTCCTTTAATATCGTCTGGAGTTACATAATCTCTTCCTTCTATTGCTGCGGCTGCACGGCCTGTCTTAAACAAAGATTGGCTTGCACGAGGTGATGCACCTGTAATTACACGATGATCTTCCCGAGTTCTTTGAACTAATTCCACAATATAAGATAAAATTGCAGGATCTACGTGTACAGTTTCAAGTGCTTTTTGCATTGCTACTACCTTTTTAGGTGAAGTAACTTGCTCAACATCATGGTCATCTTTACCTCTAATTTTTCTTCGGGCAAGTATTGCTTTTTCTTCAGCTCTTTCTGGATAACCCATACTCATTTTCATCAAAAATCTATCCATTTGAGCTTCAGGAAGTGGATATGTCCCTTCTTGCTCGATTGGATTTTGAGTTGCTAATACTACGAATGGTGCTGGTAATTTATGTGTAATACCTTCAATTGTAACTTGTTTTTCTTCCATAGCTTCAAGTAAAGCAGCTTGAGTTTTTGGAGGAGCACGATTAATCTCATCAGCTAACAAAATATTGGTAAATAATGGCCCGGCTCTTAATTTAAATTCACCTGACTTTTGATCATACATGTAAGTGCCCATAATATCTGAAGGTAACAAATCAGGAGTAAATTGTACACGTTTAAATTTACAACCTAGCGCTTTAGCAAAAGTATTCGAAAGCATTGTTTTTCCTAATCCTGGAAAATCTTCTAACAACATGTTACCATTAGACAATATTCCAACAGTTACTCTGCGTAGATTTTCTTGTTTTCCAATAATTACTTTTCCTACCTCGCTCATCAATTGATTCGAGATATTACTTACGGTGTTAATCAATTCTCTTGACCGGGCATCACCACCTGCTCCGGATGCACTAAAACCTGCACTCATGGTACTAACCTAAACAACGTGCTTAGATATTTATACTTCAACCTTCGGTATCCATACTTCAATAAATTTCATTAAAAAATTAGCCTATCTTCCCCAAAAATGGTCGCTAATTCGGTGTATTTCTATTAATTCTTGAAGAATCTGATTTTCAGACGCGCTCAAATCCATTTGTTGTAATTTTGATGCATGAGAACTTGGAATATCAACCAGAAGTATATCCTCTTCGTCAACTTGCCTTCCGATAGTCACTCCTTTAATTGCCAATGCTACTTCTTGACCATTTTCTGCTTCTTTCATTGAATCTTCTCCAATTCGAATTGAACGAATTTGTCCAACTTTTTTCCCATCTAATTTTAATAGATTTTGACCTACTTTAATACGTCCACCTAATACCCTTATTCCAACTACTGCGGGGTTATTTCTACGAAAAACATGATCTTTTAATAATTTGATTTTTCCAGGATGAACTAAATCTTCTCTTTTTGACTCTGCTAATTCTCTCTGTCTAATTTCCATCCATTCCTCAAATTTTTCTAAAATATGATAAATTACTTGACCTTCGATCAAGTTTATGTTTTTACTTTTCTCTAAAGCCTCTGTTGCTTCCTTACTTATACTCGTATTAAATGATAATATTGCACAATGTAAAGGATTTGCTGAAATTTCTGCTGCTCTGATATCTTTTTTCTTTACTTCTCCAATTGTTGCCGAACGAATTGGTACACTGATTTTTTCTAATTCAAAAGCAAGTGCTTCCAAACCACCTAATGTATCTGATTTTATCACAACTCCTTCTTCTTCTAGTTGTACTGAAATTTTTGATTCCATTTTCGCAGATTTAAATCTTTCAAATGCTTCTGCACTTATTTCCTCTAAAACAATATTTCTTTGATTTTTCATATCTGAAACTCTTTCCATCTTACCATCTGCATTAGCCCTAGCAATATCTGTTGTTAATTTCTGAACTTTTTGAAGTATTGCTGCATCATCTTTAGAAAATACTCTTAATGTTGTACCTACCAATACTTTATCAAAATTGGGCCCATTTATCTTGATACCACCTGCAGCACTTACTTTTTCTACAGTATCCCATCTATCTCCTGCATCTCTCATTTCACTCATACCTCTTGGTGAAAACATACCCTTGATATGTGACCAAAACGGCCCTTCTTGAGATACAAGTAAAATTTCATCACCTTTTGAAAGTGTCCCTTTGTAAAGTATTAAATCTAATGTTTTACCTAACCCTTGTTCATCTTTTAATTCAAGTATTGTTCCTTCAGCTTCTCCATGAACATCTTTCAATCTGTCTCCAAGAAATCTTTCAGCTAAACCAACCGTAATTGCCAATAGATCTTGAATCCCTTCTCCTTCTTTGGCGGAACATGGTACTGCGGCAATAGTATCTGTAAAATCACTAATTTTTGAATATAAATCTACATTAAATCCTTGTTCTGATAATTTTCCAACAAGTTCCCAAAACTTCTGTTCAAATAATGCAAGGGCTTCTTTAGACTGGTTTTTCATAGAATGTGCAGTACTACGGTTAAACTTACATTCCCATCCATGTATTCTATCTACTTTATTTAATGCTAAAACAAAAGGTGTTTTTTGTTGCTTTAAAATACGTATTGATTCTAATGTTTGAGGCTGACAACCTTCTAACACATCAATTACTAAAATTGCAATATCTGCCAAAGCACCTCCTCTACTTCTTAATGCTGTAAATGAGTGATGTCCTGGAGTATCAATGAATAATAATCCTGGCGAATTAAATTTTTTGCCTCCAAGTAAATTTCCACAGACTTCATTCAAAAGTTCTGAAGGTATCTCTGTAGCACCAATATGTTGTGTAATCCCTCCTGCTTCACGAGCCATTACTGATGACTGTGAATCAACTCCTAAAGACCTAATATGATCTAAAATACTAGTTTTGCCATGGTCTACATGACCTAAAACAGCAACAATTGGTTGACGTTGTTCTACATTAATTTCACTAGTCAAAGATGATACCCCCTTATCAAGGCGCCATCATCTACTTTCGTAAACCCATCGCTCACGATGAGGTACCCACTCATTAATTCCATCTGGAAACCATAAACTCAGTTCATATGATGCTGTTTCAGCACCATCACTTCCATGAACTAAATTATATCCAATATCCATACCTAAATCTCCACGTATTGTACCAGGCGCTGCTTCCCTTCCATTAGTTGAACCGATTAAGTTTCTAGCAACTGAAATTGCATCTTTCCCTGTCCAAGCCATAGCTACTACTGGAGATGATGTTACAAATTTAATCAAACCTGGATAAAAAGGCCTGTCTTTATGCACTTCATAATGCTTAGATGCTAATTCTTCTGAAGGAGTAAAACTTCGAAGTCCCACTAATCTCAAACCTTTACTTTCAAAACGTGAGATTATATTTCCAACCAATCCTCTTTGTACACCATCAGGCTTAATCATTACAAACGTTGTTTCCATTAATTTCACATCCAAAGAAATTATTTTACTTAATACCGCCTTTTACATAATGGCGAGTCCATTTTACTCTTCTTGGATTACGACTTAAATTTACCATATTCTTTCTAGCTTTTGAACTCTTAAACCAAAGTACTGTTCCATCCTTTCTTACAAACATTAAACCAGTTCCTGGTTCTATTTCTTCTCCAGAAAAATTACAAATACGTTGTTCAGGCATTTTAACGGCCTCCTAATTTTCTTGCTTCACGGCCTGTATCTCTTAACATCAGAATATCTCCAATTCTAATTGCTCCAACTACATTACGAGTGATGATCCTACCCACATCTCTAGGATTTGGAGCATCATTAACTCTAACTTTTACTTGAGTTGCTTCTCCAGTCATACCTGTTCTAGCAACAATTTCTACTACTTCTGCAGGCCAACCGAGTTCTTCACTCATATTCTAACACCTCAATTCTTTGCATCCTTAATTTTATTAGTTACATCTTCAAATTTTTCTTGAAATGACTTTGGAATTTCTAATAAAGCAATAGATGCGGTTTTAACACCATCAGGTAAACCTGATTCTTTTCCTAAATATTCTTGATGCCTAACATATCCAAATGGTATGTCTTTTTCTTCACATATCATTGGAATATGGGCTAATAATTCTGGAGGATTGATATCCTCAGCCATTATTATCAATTTAGCAGAACCTCTTTCAGCTGCTTTAGTTACTTCATTGCTGCCTCTACAAACAGCACCATCCTTACAACTTTTTACTAAATCAAAAATTGCGTCTTCTAATTCTTCCGGGGTTTCAAATTTCACATGCACAGTCACTGGAATCACACCTCTTGGCACTTGCGCCACGACATAATGGGTATAAACCCAACGGAGAAAAGAGAATTCTTTATTTCTCTATTAATTCATTAATTCCCCTACATAATGCTGATGCCGAAGATACAACAGATCTAGGATTTTTTAACGAGTCTGAAGCTATAATTCCATCAACAAATTGATCTAATTTTGAAATCGCTCCACCTGTAAATAACCCATGAGAACATGCTGCAAACACAGCTTTTGCACCTTGTTCTCTTAATGCCTCACTTGCTCTACAAATGGTTCCCCCTGTTGAAATCATATCATCTACAATTGTTACAATTGCTCCATTAACATCCAAATCTTTTGCTTTATGTACTATAGTATGTGCATCAATCCTTGTTTTTTCTAAATATGAAAACTTACAATCGATTGTTTCGGCAACAAAACTTGCTCTTTCAATAGCACCTTTATCTGGAGAAAGTATGAAATCTGGTTTTATTTCTGATTGTAAATAAGTTGCGATTTCTCTCATAGAAGATGCAAATGAAACTTTCACTGGTAAATTCTCCAAAACTTCTGGTGCATGTAAATCTAAAACTGTAATGCCATCACATTTAGAAGATAAAAGCATTCCAATTGCTCTTGCTGAAACGGCTTCTCCTTGATTGAATCTTTTATCTTGCCTTGAATATCCAAAATAAGGTATTGCTAAATAAATTCCTGGCCCTATTGCTTCACAATCTATTCCCTTACCCCTTATATCTGCAAGATTACCTTTTCTTACATCAATAATTGCTTCTAATAAAAGTAAAGTCTCAACAATACAGCTGTCTGGGAAAGTATTTGAAACCAATATGACTGAATTTGATCTTATTTCTTCGATACTTGCTTCTGGAACCCTAAAATAACCTTCACTATCTGGAAATCTCCTTGCTTCCAATGAATGATGTTCACAATTTAAAATCTTAGCCATGTCTTCTGCAATGTGTTTACAACTACTACCAGATACTACCAACAATTTGGCTCCCTCGAACTACGCGAGATATAACCTACACTTGGTATTTATTCACAAGATGAACTCTCTACTTTGACTAAAATAGGAGTGGGCGAGGCAGGATTTGAACCTGCGGCCTCCCGGTTATCAGCCGGGTGCTCCAGCCAAGCTAAGCTACCCGCCCACGGTAGTTTGTCCCAACTATGATTGTTTGATAATGATAACGGTAGAATAGTTCTAAGAAGTAATTCCTTATTTGGTTACTTAATGGCAAACGGCAAAGATGCATTGAAATACGTTTTATCGACTATTTCATTTTCTTCAATAAAATTCCTTGATTCAGAGATTCAAAATTATTGGAACAATGTAGTTCCTGGAATCTCTGATTTACAAATTAATGAAAATATTGAAAACCCAGCTCAAAGAGTAGAACTGTTTTTTGGAAATGAAACATATATCGATAAGGAAGATTCCCCAAAAATAATTATCTTGAGTAAAACCATCAGCCCAATACATCATGGCCATGTAATTTTGGAAACATCATCAGGAGAAGATTGTGCTCGTTTACTTTCCATTTCACATACAAATGCACAAAGATTTTCTATGCCCATCTATTTGATTATCACCAAACAATGTTTAAATCAAAATTTAAATTCAAAACCTGAACATATTCCCCTTCCCCCAAAATATGTTATTCGTGACAAGACATGGGCTCCCGACAGGGTTTATGCGAATCATCCAGCATTAAATTTCAAAAGAATGAATTATGGTGATAATAAAGGCCCAAGAGATAAAGCAAAATTTTTGATAATTTCACATGGTAAAAATTCTTTAATTGTTAATAAATTTATTTCATCATCTAAAATAAAAAATAACATTCGGCATTTAGAACTCCAAACTTTACGTCCAATCTCTAATGAAACACTAATGCAAGCCATGAAATCCGTCAAACAAATTTTTTCTATTGAAGACACTTTTGTTTGGCTTGAACAAAATAGTCAAATAAAATCAATTCAATTAAATCAAATTGATTCATTGATTAGTTAATATTATTCGTCCTCATCAATGAAATTAGGATCATTGATTTGAATATAACTTGGCAATGTCAATAATTTACTTATTGTTCTAGATAATACTACCTCGTCTAAACTTTCACGTGTTTTTGCAAATGCACTAATTGGAATATTGATTTTCTCTGGTAATCCAAAATCTCTTCTAACGCTTGGTCTTGTTTCTACGACTACTCCTCTGTATGTTCTCTTTTTCTTTAGAAGGCCCACTATTACTCCAAGTTCATCTCCTTGATTATCTTGAACTGCTCTATCTTCCATTTCGTCAGGAGCATACAAATTTTCATCTATACGAACTGTATTTCTCCATCTTCTTTGTAATTCTCTCATTGATTTAGATAATTTTACTGAACCATCATCCATGATACTATGTACTAACTCCTTAGATAACGGTGCCATTTCAGCTGGCTTTCTCATAAATTCATCAGCAATATCAGATTCTACACTAATTCTCATTGATCTTACTCTATCAACATTCGGATGATTTCGTTCTCCAATAATCACACCGACTTTTGTATCTCCAACATATACATCTCTTTTCAATAATTCTTGTATTGTATATTCATTTCTCGTCATTCCACATCCCTTCCAGATTTCTCCTTGGCGCGGCTTTAATCAATACAGTATATATACTATCCGTAAAATAACATATTTGATTATACAATTGGAATAGTATATTTTTATTTATGATTTCAATTGAAAAATATAATATTTAGGCCGATAATAATGTAAAACAAAAATTGATTTTCTCAGTATTAATTTGTCCTAAATTATTTAATTTTTTAATTGAAAAGAATTATTATTTTAAATGGATCAAATAGAATATAATAATTTAATTTTTCAATTAGAAATTTAATTTTTCAATTGAAATTTTTAATTAAATTAATTATCCACCTCTACTTGAACCTCGAAGGGAATTGTTGATGAGCGTCTTTTATGTGGAGCAATCTAAGAGAGGGGGGCCAATGCAATCAGAGCTTTCAAAATTAGAATACATAAGAGACAATTCTGGTTCTGCTAGAACAATTGGACTTCCTGATGATGTCATCAAATCGTGTTTGGAACAATTTCCAGAATTAAAAGAAGCTATAGATGAAGCACACGATAACCACATGAAATTAGTTGTTGAATTTGGAAATGAAATTTCAAAATCTGAAGAAGATCTTATTACTTTGCTACAGAAAGATTATGTTAATTTTTATCCAGGTCCATGCATAAATCCATATGTGGCATTATCTGCAAAGGGGCCATGGATTGTTACGTCTCATGGTGCAATTTTGCACGATAGTGGAGGATATGGGATGCTAGGGATGGGGCACGGCCCAAATGATGTAATTGAAGCAATGAAGCAAAATTGGGTAATGGCAAATGTCATGACTCCTTCTTATAGTCAAAAAAGACTTGCAGATAGGCTGCAAAAGGAAGTTGGCCATAAAAGAGGTTTTTGTCCCTTTTCCAAATTTGTTTGTATGAATAGTGGTTCTGAATCAGTTGCAATTAGTTTACGAATTGCAGATGCAAATGCATTCCTACTCACTAGCCCTGGAAATATTTACGAAGGGCGAGAAATAAAATTACTTGCCCTAGAACAAGGTTTTCATGGTAGGACTCAAAGACCTGCACAAATTTCAGATTCATGCAATAGTAGTTACAAAAATAATCTTGCTTCATTTAGAAACAAAAGTAACGTACTACTAATTCCTGCCAATGACATCAATGCATTACATGAAGTTTTTAATAATGCAGAAAAAGAAAATTATTTTATTGAACTTATGGCAATTGAACCAGTTATGGGAGAAGGAAATCCAGGGCAAAGTATCACAAGAGAATTTTATGACGAAGCGAGAAAAATATGTAGCCAAAATTCAACCATGCTATTAGTAGATTCTATACAAGCAGGCATCAGAGGACAAGGTTGCTTAAGCATAGTTGATTATCCTGGATTTGAAAATTGTGAGGTCCCAGATATGGAAACCTGGTCAAAAGCACTTAATGCGGGGCAATACCCTCTATCTGTTGTTGGATTATCTAAAAAAGCAGCAGAGAAATATGTTGTTGGGATTTATGGCAATACTATGACAACAAACCCAAGAGCTCTGGAAACAGCAGTGGCGGTTTTAGATCGCTTAACACCCGAACTAAGAATAAACATTCAAGAAATGGGAAAATATTTTGTAAAAATGTTGAATGTATTATCAAACGAATTTCCTGGAAAAATTACAAAAATTCAAGGTACAGGATTATTAATTAGCGCTGAATTAGAACCTGAAAAATTAAAAGTTGTAGGATTTGGTTGTGTTGAAGAATGGTGTCGATTTAATGGTTTAGGAGTAATACATGGAGGCGAAAATGCTTTGAGATTCACGCCTCATTTTGCAATAACTAAAACAGAAATAGATTTGATAATGGATGTTCTTAGAAAGGCATTAAAACATTTTTCTTAATGATTCAAAGAAACATATAATACGTTATATTATATGCTAAATATTGCAGCACATTTTAATGTATAAATATGAACATGAGACCGTTGTCGATGAAAATATTGAAAGAACGTTCTCTTGGTTTGAACATGAGGGGTCATTTAGAAGATTAATGCCTCCTTGGGAAGTTACCACAGAAATAAAAGCAGATAAAACAATACACAAAGGAGCCATTAGAATTTTTAAATTTCCTTTTGGGCCAATGAAAATGAAATGGATTGCTAAACATACGATTTATGACCCGCCAAATCAATTTAAAGATGTAATGTTAAAAGGACCTTTTAAAAAATGGGAGCATGAACATAATTTCAAAAGCAAAGGAAATTCTACAATAATTACTGATTCTGTCAAATATCAAGTGCCATTAGGGAGTTTAGGTTATTTTTTTGCTGGTAGTAGTATAAAAAAGAGAATTAAAAGAATGTTTTATTCAAGAGAATTACGGTTAATTAGAGATTTAAAACATCACTCACAATTTAATTTGAAAAAACGAAAAAAAATCCTGATTGCTGGTTCTTCTGGAATGATAGGAACTCAATTATGTGCATTTTTTGACACAGGCGGGCACGACGTTTGGAGGTTAGTACGGCGTGAAATTGATCCTGAATCAAATGAAATTTTTTGGGACCCTGAAAATAAGATTATTAATGCTGGAAAAATTGAAGGATTTGATGCAATTATACATCTTGGAGGAGCAGGAATTGGAGATAAAAGGTGGACCAAAAAAAGGAAAAAATTAATCCAAGATTCTAGAAAACTTAGTACATTATTACTTTCAGAAACAATTAGTAAATTAAAACAAAAGCCTGAGGTTTTTTTAGTGGCTAGTGCAATTGGAATTTATGGTAACAGAGGAGATGAAGAATTAAATGAAAAAAGTTCTCCAGGTTCTGGCTTCCTAACTGAAACTACATTAAATTGGGAATCTTATACTGAAATTGCAAAAAATAGTGGAATAAGAGTAATAAATATCCGAACTGGGATAGTATTATCTGCAACAGGAGGGGCATTAAAAAGAATGTTGCTGCCATGGAAAATTGGTGCAGGGGGTTCTATTGGAGGAGGCAAACAATGGATGTCTTGGATATCATTAGATGACCATATTTATGCAATAAATCACTTAATCATGAATGAAAAATGTAAAGGTGCGTTTAATTTAACTTCACCAAACCCAGTAAGACAAAAGGTTTTTTCAAAAACACTTGGAAAAGTCCTCAGAAGGCCTGCATTTGCACCTATTCCTAAATTCCCAATGAAAATACTATTTGGGGAATTAGCAACTCCTCTTTTATTTGAAGGACAAAAAGTAATACCTGAAAAAATTTTAAATTCAGGCTTTTCATTCACTCATGAATCTCTTGAAAGTGCATTGAGAGATTGTTTGGGTCGGTGGTGATTTATGAATGGAAAATCAATACAAATTATTGGAATTTCAAATATCTTGAACGATTTAATACAAAATAGAATCAAAGATAGAATGATTCATTCAATTACAAATAATACAAATGCTGATCTTGCAATTTATTTCATATTGGAAAAAAAACTTGAGAGGGAAATAATCACTCCAAGCATAATTATTAGACCATGGAAAAAAGATATTGTTCCATATAATCTTGAAAATTGTATCGAGCTACACCTTAAAGACCCATTAATTATTGATTCAGAGGGAGTTTGGGGCCCATCAGATATCTTTGAATGGATTTCTGCACTTAATTCTAATTCAAATATTAATTTGGATAATTACCAAATTAGATATTGGACATCAATTAAAGATATTGTTTCATTAATTGAAACTCTTATTGAATTACCAAAGATTCCAACATTAGTTTCTGATGTATGTGGACGAAGACCTTGGTTAGCAAAGGATGTTTTTTCAGAGCTTGAAATGTTATGGAGAAGAATAAACAATGTAAAACATAACAAAATAGATTTGGATGATTTAGAAGTCAAATCACTTCCAATTACCAATATAAAAATAAATTCAAAACCTCCCAATTTATCTAAATTACATAACCTCATCAAGCCAATTAATGAAAAGGGGTGGGCTCCAAATACGCCACTAAGAATTAGTTTGATGGAATGTCTTGAAGAAATGATTTCAATTTAAAAAAATAGCATCCAAAATAATCATAATAGAAAATAGAAAGGGTTAGTTAAGGGGACTAAAGAATGGACCACATATCGTTTTTTAGTATTGAGCAAGAAATTGCTATTTTTGCTATTGGATTAATAATTGGTTATGCCTCTGCCAAATTCTTAACTGGAAAAACGCCGCAAATTAAATTCTCTATATTTCACATACATCATTGGATTTGGGCAACTATAATTCTAATTTTCTTAATTTGGATGGAATGGAGTAATCCTGTGATTATTGGGATTTTTACAGGAGTTGCATTAGAGGGGCTAACCTATGATGATTGGTCTCTTTTCATTAAAAAAGAGTGATTATTACTTTAATGAATTAGTTAATAATCTATGGAAATGATGAACACCCAATTCTTTTTCTGGTGAATATCTTCCTCTAGAATAAGATTCGGAACTAACTCCTAATTGTACCGACTCTACTATCTTTTGATCTTCTTCTTCAACTTTATCTAAATCTCCTCCTGCTCCTTTTGAAACAAGATTTGAATTACTTACATAACCGCGATATAATATCTTAGATTGAGATTTACTCAGAGGTAAAACAATATTTACAGAAAGCCCCCATGGATAAAAATTAAACATCATATTTGGAAACACCCAAAAATAATATGCAGCCACATTTAGCCCGAAGTCTGGAGATTCTTTGGGCAAATCAAAACATAATTCACCTGGCTTTGCTAATCCTATTTGTAAAACGCCATTAGAAAATAATTCTGTACGATAAGAATCATATTCAATTACCTTATTCAAATCTCCATGCACATAAGGTATATGAAATCCTTCTAAATAATTATCAACATATAATGCCCAATTTGCATTAATAAGATGTGAGCGGTCTTTACTTTGTTCATATTCAAAACCTTCTATATCCATCCATCCAACTCTATGATCCATTGCTTTGATAAAGTCGTCAAAATTTCCTTTTTCTTTTTTGATGAAAATTAAATCTTTCCATTTTTTAAATTCAAATTTTTTTAAATCGTCATCTTTTGAAGGGAAATTTTTAACATTTTCAAATTTTGACATATTTAGAAATGCGCCATTTAAATCAAATGTACGACCATGATATGGGCACTGGATTTTTGATTTTTTACATTTTTTATCAACTAATAACATCGCTCTGTGAGTACAAACATTAGAGATACAATTGTAATTTTCATCTTTTGTTAATATCAATTCATCATTTATTAAAACACCCATTCTTTCCAATGGAATTATATTGACATCTTTAAATTCTGAATCATGTATAGCAAAATGCCAATGATTAGAAAATGATGTTTTGATTTTTTCAAATAGATTCGAATTGGTATAATAATCTGAATGTAAAGTTAATGCTCGAGATATATCTTCATCAACATAATCTCTCGCCATATTACATGTAGAAAGTCTTGTAATAAATAATCAACTAATGGCAGGATATCCCATATTTTTTCAAACGCCAGTAATTGTATGGCCATGGAGTCAAGAATCCTGCAATCAACATTGGAATAATGACTTCTGGCGTCAACATTGCACCACCAGTCAACACAACATCAGTAATGTTCATCGCTGCTTCCATCGCCACCATGGAAATAAAGGACATGCCCATTGCAGTCCGCAATGAATCTTTGAAAGGAAGTTGTTTGAGTAAAATTACGGTTTCTAGTGCGATGGAAGTAAGGAGACCATTCATGATAGCAAGCATCATTATAGCCATAGTAGACCATCCTGAATCAATCCAAATAAATTGGAAAAAAGCGATTGTTCCGAAGTCACCAATACTACAACCAATTAAGCACCATTTTGTATTATGGGCACTTTGTTTCCACACTGATTTATCAGACCAATCAAAACCACTTTTACCGATTGAAAATCCTGATAAATTTACAATTTCTTCTAACTTTAAATTTGTAATTTCTTCTGAATGTTCTATTTTGGCAATTCTGGAAACATGTGAAACTTCAGCATTATTTATCCCATTTTCTTTCAAAAAATTTTCTGTGAGTTTTGAAGAGCAGCCCCCGCAAGTCATCCCATCAACATACAATTCTGTGGTTGCCATGCTACTTCCAACAATTCAACCATAATAAATTTACAACTTTTTATGAGAGGCTCTAAAAATGATTGGATGTTGGAATCTACAATATGTATAATCCATTTGATAAATTTACTGAGGCTTCAGTGAAAAAACCAATCACTGCAATACTGATTTTTATTTTGATTTTCTTTGGTGGTATTTTCTTAATGGTAAATTATATCAGTGCTGATGTTTCTAGATCATCTTTTTATCCAGAAAATGATGTGACAAGATTACTAACCGAGATTGATAATGAATATAATGAGCAGGATCTAGACTTATTAAGGGCCTTAACTCCATTAGAATCTAATGGATTAGATAACCCATTAAATTGGGAGAAATTAGCCAAAATAGAAGCAATAATGATGAGTGATAACTCTTCATTAGATTTTCAAGAACCAATTTTTGGTGGTCAATCTGTAGCTGGTCCTGCGAGTTTGGCAATGATTTATTCAACTGTTGTATATCCAGAAGAAACTAAATTATGGATTGATGAAACTCAGGTTGCTTTTGATGCTTTTATTAACGCATTAGAAAATGGAAATAATTCCGAAATTAATGATTATTTGAATTTGTCTATTGAAAAAGTGGATTCAATTCCTCTTCCTCCTGAAATCACAAGTGAATCACTGAAATCTTGGAAAGTAAATAATACAGAATGGGTTAATCCATTAATAGAGGGAATAAATTCAACAAAGATGCTTGCTGATTTTGATGAATATTTATCGTCAATAAATTTGTTAGTAAATAATAATTCAGCAGACTCTGAAATAGAACAAAAATGGATTTATGGAGTTTCCTTAAATGTTAGAATTAAATTAAACATACTAAATGTCATTCAAGAGATTGATTTTGCTGGGTCAGTATTAGGATCTATTCCTACTTATGACGAAAAAGGTTCTGAAATCGAATTTTCTAAAAGAGCCTCTTCAGCAACAATAGGTGTAATTAATCTAGCAATTTCAACATCAGATTTAGAAACTGAAAAAATTATTGAAATTTCCAAATCATTAGAAAATAATATTACTACTGAACTATCATTAGATGAAAATTCAAAAGTCATTATTTTCGGTTTCAATCGTTTTACTGAAGCATCTGCAAGTGCATCAAGTAAAGAAAGTCCAATGCTTACAAGTTTGGCAATATTATTACTTGGAATTATTTTGTGGACTAGATTTCGTTCAATTAGAGAAACTATGATGGTTATCACCTGCACTGCACTTACTATTCCAATTACTTTTGGAGTTGCTTCATATTTATTCAAAGTTACATTTAATCCCGCTATGTTTTCTATTCCAGTTCTTGTACTTGCAATTGGGGTAGACTATGGGTTACATGTAGTAGCAAGATATAGAGAAGAAGCAGTTCACGAAGCTAGAAAATTAGGTATTGATGAACATACTCAACCACTTTCTGTTCTTGAAAAATCAAGTAGGAAAAAAGCAATTTTAAATGGTTCATTACTTACCTCTGCAGCATTAATTGTTGCAATAACTACCGATGTAGTAGGATTTATGTCATTTAATATTAGCAATCAAAAATTCTTACGCGATTTTGGAACTACAATTGCTATTGGACTATTATTTGTTTACCTCTCATCAATTACTGTTTTACCTGCATTATTATCCTTAATACCGCCCAAATCAAAAACAGTAATTACAAGAAAAGTATTCCCAATTTCAAATATACAATCAATTGAGGAAACTAGTTTTTCTAAATTTATTGGAAATGTTGTAGATAAAAAAGCAAAGGTTGTTTGGATTGTCGTAATATTAATGACAATTCCTATGCTTTGGGGGATGACATTACTAAAACCTGGTTTTGATACACGAGATCAACTTGTCGAAGATGAAGAAGGTGTTGTGGGAGCTTTTGTAACATTAAACGACCAATTTGCTTCAAGCCCAAGTCCTATTTATTTTATCATTGATTCAAAAGAAAATTCTACTGTCTTATCTCCAGATGGTTTAGAAGCGTATTATGATGCCATGAATCTATTATCTAATGATCAAAAAATAAGTGATGATATCACAAGTTTGTGGACCGAATTAACAAAGTATTCTATTAATGCTGAAAATGCCACTTTTTCAGAATTATTAACTCGAATTGAGGCAAAAGAAGATATTGCTTTTACAGAATTAAGTACTTGGATTTTAGAAAATGAAGAAGGATTTGAACTAGCCTCTCCATACTTAAGCGATAATCAAAAACAAATGGTAATTAGATTCCAAGCAGCCATATTAGATTGGGAGGCATCAGTAGAACTTGAAGAAAATTTAAACAATAAATTAAGTAACTTAACAAATGATAATTTTACATATGCATTTACTGGAGATGACTTGATTATTGGAATGGTAACTGAAGAAATTTCCACAAATTCTGTAGTTTCAACAGCAATAGTTTCTGTAATAATTTTAATCATGTTGATTACAATTAATTTCTTTGATAATAAAGATCCTATTAGAGGAGTTGTAATGGCTTTACCATTGTTTATTGTGGTTTGTTGGGTTTATGGGATGCTTGGGCTCTTTGGATTCTTATTAAATGCTCAAGTTGTTACTATAGGTGCATTAACACTAGGTTTAGGTGTTGATTATTCAGTTCACTTTGGTACAAGAATGGAAGAAGAAGCAGAACTGAATCCAAATGGTTCTATTGCTGAATGGACCAGTAAAACGGTTTGCACTACTGGAAGGGCAATGGGCGCTGCGGCATTAACTACTGCTGGCGGCTTCTCTGTATTGCTTCTTTCATCATTAGAGCCATTGAAACTAATGGGCATATCATTTGCAATAGCAATCTCAATGGCATTAATTTCGTCATTAACATTACTACCAACTCTTCTTGGCCCAAGATTAAAAAAGCATTCTGAGCAAGAATAAAGTCGATAGCTGATTTAATCTCAAAATATTATTTTACATGAAGACTAAGAATGGTGCCCTTGTCAGCCAATCATGGCGATTAATCCGGATGACTTCAATGAACCTGTTGAAGATTATAATTTTGATAAAATAAAGTCTGTAACTAGTTTATTTGATTCAATGTCAAATGCGGGAGGTTTTACTGCAACAAAATTAGCTCGTGCCAAGGATTTATTAAAATTACAATTTGAACAGTTAGAAAAAGAAAATTATGATCCTAAAAAATGCCTTAATTGGATTTCATTTCCTGCGTGCCTTTGCGCTACAGGTACAAGAGGTTTTTTTGTTGAGGCTCTAAAACAAAAAAAATTCAATGTTGTATCTACTACTTGTGGAACACTAGATCATGATATTGCGAGAACACACAAAGATTATTTGCATGGAGAATTTGAATTAGATGATATAGAATTAGGAGAATATGGATTGAATAGGCTTGGAAATGTAATTGTGCCTAATTCATCATATGGAGAAATTATTGAAAAAGTAGTTTTACCTGCTTTAGAAGATATTAGGAATGAACGAATCAAACAAACTGGTTTGTCTGGAACAGAATTATGGAAAGGTTTTGGTACAGTAGAACTATGTTGGGAGTTAGGAAATAGAGTATGTGATGAAAAATCAATTTTATTTTGGGCTGCAAAACATCACATCCCTATAGTAATTCCAGGAATTACTGATGGGAGTGTTGGGGCCCAATTATTCATGTTTAGGCAAAAGTATCCAGATTTTTGGATAGATATTTTGGCAGATGAGCAAAGAATGTCAGATCTAACCTGGGTTGCTGAATCTAGTAACGCATTAATGGTAGGTGGAGGTATTTCCAAACATCATGTGATTTGGTGGAATCAATATAGAGGAGGGCTTGATAATGCAGTATATATTACAACAGCTCCTGAATTTGATGGTTCGCTTTCAGGTGCAAGACTTCGTGAAGCAATCTCATGGGGCAAAATGCGTCCCGAAGCACCTAATATTTGTGTAGAAGGTGATGCTAGCGTACTTTTACCACTATTGGGTGTAGCATTATTCAATTAAAATTACCAGTAGGTTGAATAAATTTTTTCAATATGATTTGAGATATTAAAACTAAAAAGAATATAGTCGCTGAAACTAAAGCAATCATTGAACCACTACCTGTATTTTTTTCAGCAGATAAATAAAGTCCAAGCAAGATACCACTTATTCCGATAATTTGTGACCAAATAATACAAGAACGGAAACTCTTAGCTAATAATTGAGCTGTAGCAGAAGGAGTTACTAAAATAGCAGTTACTAATAAGACACCAACAATTTGTACCATACTTACAACAGCGGCTGCAGTAATTATACTGAAGTAAAGTCCTATTGAACGAACAGGGATTCCTTGAACTCTTGCCGCAATTGGATCGACTGAAATTGCCAATAAACTATGATACAGAGTAATGATGGAAACTAAAGCAATTATGCTAATTGTAGTAATAAGGTCTAAACTTTGTTCATCAATTAATAATAGACTACCAAATAAATAACCTTCAACATCTGTAGTTATTCCCCCTCCCCAAATTCGTAAAGTTACTAATCCAAGGCCAAGTGTACCTGTTAAGAAAATTGCAATAGATGCATCTCCTGTAAGCAAGTTTCTTGTTTGCATTTGATCAATAATTATGGCCGCTAAAATACTAAAAATTAATGCATACCAAAGAGGTGCAAAGCCCCCCAATACAATCCCTACTGCTACACCTCCAAATGAAACGTGTGCTAATCCATCTCCAATTAAAGATAAATTTCTAACTAGCAAAAATGTTCCAAGAAAACCTGCCACAATACTTACTATTAATGAAGCAACCAATGCTCTTTGAAACATCGCCATGGTAAAAAAATAAGGGAACACTTCTCCTGGCATCATGGGCCCTAAAAATTCTAAAATTGGACTTAAAAATTCTAATAATATCCCTCCTGGCCCTTTACCTTCAAATTCAAGAGATAATGAAAACATCCATTCTAATATATCCACTTAAACACCTTCCTTTCCCTTTCCAAGGACTATTGTAATTGGATTTGATTTTTTGTCCTTATCTGACTTAGGCTTGACACTACTATACTCATTATGTGTAGAAGTAATACCCCTCAACTTTGCAAGACTAGATAAATCTGGAAATTCTGAAGTAGAACCATCATAACGTATTGTTTCTTCAAGGTAAACCATGCGATGTACTGTCTGTTTAATCGTTGATAAATCATGTGAAACCATTAAAATTGTTTTATTTTCTTCGTGACATAAATTATCAAGTAACTTCAATAATGAATTTCGCGATTCTCGATCGACACCAACCATAGGTTCATCCATTACTATTATCTCTGCTTCGGATGCAAGTGCTTTACCAATTGCTGCACGCTGACGCTGTCCCCCAGACAAAGAAGATAGTCTCGTGTTAGCAACTTCTTCAAGTCCAACTACCCCTATGATTTTCTCTACTAGTTCACGATTTTTTTTGCGATATATTTGAAAGTATGATTTATTCTTCAATGTTCCTAATTGTATTAATTCTCTAACTGTAATTTGAACATTACTAGACAAATTTGATGCTGTTTGTGGCACCCAACCAATCTTGCCAATTACATTCTTTGACATGGGTTCATCATCAAAAATTCTAATTGTGCCTGTATTTGGTTTTAATATTCCAAGTATTGTAAGCAATAAAGTGCTTTTACCTCCTCCATTAGGTCCCACAATACCAATGAATTCACCACATGATACTGATAAGTTAATGTCATGAATTACTTGAGTTCCTGAACGAATTACAGATAAGTTACTAACTTCGAGTACCTGATTTTGACATGCAATAATTTCCAAAGTACTCACCCCTGAGTATTATGTAAATAGTTCACCTGTTCAAAACTACCTTAATAATTTCATACAGTACATCCAAGCCCATATTTTAAACTTTCAAGGCTTTTGTACATTAATGAGACATAGTCATCACTACTGTCTGATTGACCATTACCATCATCTAAAGGTGCCTTTTCCATTGTGTATAGATAACGTACCTCTACTCCTGTCTCATCAATAATACTCTGAACTGCACTAAATGTAGTATACTCTTCAACAAATAAAACTGAAATACTATCTTCCTTAATTTTATTCACTACCTTAGCAATATCAGATGCCGAAGGTTCTCCTTCTGGATCAAGCCCATGTACTGTAATAAATTCAATATTATACCTTTCAGAAATATATGAGTAAGCATTATGATTTGCAGCTACAACTCTAGAAGTACAATCACTTGATTCACCGAATGCTGCTTCGAAATCTAAATGTAATCTATCAAGAGTAAGCATGTAATTTTCAGCATTGCTAGTGAATACTTCTTCTGCAAATGGAAATTGTTCTACTAATGCATTAAGAACAAGATTAACCTGTTCTTTGAATGCCAACGGATCTAACCAACTGTGTGGGTCATAATCAAAAGCATCTTCATTAGAATCTATTGTTGAATCTGAATCATCATGGTCACTGTGGTCATCATGGTCTCCGTGGTCATCATGGTCTCCGTGGTCATCATGGTCATCATGGTCATCATGGTCATCATGGTCACTGT
>MDSZ01065677.1_pt1 | contig 29718 bp, 71 predicted proteins | sample 811201 | NCBI WGS metagenome assembly MDSZ01 (sample SAMN05326647, study PRJNA326480) | marine metagenome | isolation source: seawater | place: Indian Ocean: North | collected 2010 | reverse complement strand
GTATTATCTACATGTTGGCGGGGATGGACCCCAACAACGGTGGAAATAAAGAAATGATCGTTCGGATTACTCGTGATATTTTTGTTGATGACAACCTTATTCTCGGTGAAGGAGCAGTCCGCGTTATCTCTGAAGATAATTTTGATGTAAATGACCCTTCCAGCTCTGCAAAGCTTTTTGTTCCAGCTAACGTGACAGAAGAGCACACATTGTTTGTTGCACTTGAAGTAGGCGACTATGAGGTTCTTCCAGTTCTTGTTGGTACTGTAGGATAAGAAAGAGAGATTTTAGATATGACATACGTTCAAATTACTCGCGATATCGTCACCACAATCAACGACCGTGGTGAAACTTTTACCATCCCACGTGGCACTCGATACAGCGCTGATGCTAGCAAAGAAGACATCATCAACAACGGCCTTTCTGTTCGAGTTCTTGGCCGACGAGACGATCTCTGGCTCTTCGCTGGTGAAGACTTTGTGTTCGAACCAATTGGTGGCGTCGACGACGTCATCCCATTTTAAGAAAGAAAGATTTTAGATATGAAAACTGGCGACCTTATTAGCTACCGAAGAATTGATCCCATTGCATCATTCAAAGTCGACCACCGACGTGGCGTCTGGATTGAAGATCTTGGCATCATTCTCTCATCCCGACAACAACGCCCACCCCGACCTGACAAAGACTACTTTGTCCGTGTCTACTTTCCCAATCACCCAACTTCACCTATCCGTACACTTCGTGCTAGCAAAGTCACCAAGGTTCTCTAATGGAAATAACTGTCGTTAAAATAGCACTCGCCGGCGTTTTCTTCGTGAGCTTGATCGCTGCAGCATTCTGGGCCGGTGGAAAAATGAATGAGTACGAAGACTTCTTCAAGAAAGATGAAGAGTAGTGCAAGTCGGCGACCTGATTTTCGATGCATCAATCCTCCGATATGGGATTATCGTTGCATCGAAAGAGTGGTATCCAATCGGTGCCGAAGAGTCTGAGTGGGAACACGAAATCCTGTACGATGATGGTTCGCTCGATACAGCTTACGAAAGAGAACTTGAGGTAATACAGTGAAGGTGAAGCAAAATCGATGCTTAAAATGTTACGGCTATGGTCGTTATCAAGCCTACATTGCCGGTAGAGTGACTTTAGTTATATGCGATTGCCCTGCCGGGGAAAAAGACAGACTTAAACAAGAAAGGAGTAGCAGTGAGAAACTGGTACCTTTACGTCGAAACAGATCATGACCTCACCCCGGTAAAATGGGAAGTGGGGCCTACAAGCATGCCGCCGAATCAGCATTATGGCTACGGCATCATGATGTACGTTATTGCAGAAAAAGAGCTAGAAAAGACAATGTGCACCCTCAATATGAAGATGAAGTCTGCTGAAAATCTTAAAAAGGCAATTGCAGCGTACTACACCGGCAAAGCATGAAAAATTGATGCTCTAGAATGATCTCTGTTGGACTTTTGCACAATCACCAATGGTATTGTTAAGGGTTACTGCAAGTACATCTAGAGAGGTTTCTGAGGGCGTCTGAGGAGCTCCTAGTGTCCAGAGGGCACTTTTTATGCATTCGGATCGATGATATAGCCTACTTCGACCAAGCTCCCGCCGGCCGGGATGGGACTGAATACGATTTTGTTTAAACCCTGATCATACACCCAGCCGATATCCATCTGACCATCAATAAAAACCTTGATTGTTGATTCTATGGGAGCCTTAGAGAGTACCAACTCCTCCACCGGTTCTACAAGCGAAGAAGCAGCTGCTACACCGGGAGCCCAATCTGAACTACATATGTCGATTGTGACTCCTCCGAAATGCTGTGTTGCTTCTATGTATTTGTAGCCAACTTCGTGATCTGGGGGATCGCAAAAAGAGTTTTCATTTGGAAAGTTGATGATGGAGGAGAGGTACACTGAAGGGCGTATGCCGGCGAACCAACCGATAAAATCTTGTACTGTGGGAAGATGAATGCTGCTCTGCTCTTCTTCGTCTGACACAAACACAACCAATAGCGCTGCATCCCATCGCATCCATGTGTCAGCATATTCGTTTTCTACAACGTAGTGATAAACTGCATCAAAGCCGTCCTCACCCGGGCCTGTGAGCATGTTCATGAACATCAGCTCAGCGTCGACTGCGTCGTCTCCGGGCACTAGTGGAAATTGTTGAGACTGAAGTGCACCATTTGGGTCTGCCGGGATCATTGCTAACCGCCAGCCCTGAGGCGGGAGCGCATTCATCATTGCTGAGATGCCGTTAATCAGCTCAGCATGGTTGTCGTCCATGGATCCGCTGGTATCTATCACCCAGAGTATGTCTATTCCGTTGACAGCGTGCGACTGAAAGAACGAATCGACTTGAACCTCACCCTCGGCCGGGACTTCCACTTCGATATAGATGGGCACTTCAATGACTTTCTCTACTTCTACAACTCTTTCACGAGTCATGATAGTATAATCAGTCGTGCACCCGCAGTTGAAGACCAAGAGCAGAACCAGAATGCTTGGGAGCAAATGGAGGAAGATGTCGCCGCGACGGTGCATGTTATCTCCCTTCGTTTTTAACTATAATGAGGCTGGATGCTTTCGCGCAATTAATATGTTTTTATCATTACGCGGGTGCAAAAAGAGCGCACATGGTGTATAATAGCATTATAAACAAGGAGAGGTTTTCATGGAAAACAAAATTGCCAAAGGCGTTCTCGTTCGACTTAACCCCACCGTGTGCTTCACTGAGAAGCAGGGCGGAGGGCGTCGGTTCCCGCTTACGAACTATCTTAACGACGAACGCGGAACTGTTGAGAGCCGTCGTCCTGTAACGGCTGAAGAAACGGCCGCTTGGTACGATTCTGATGCTTCGAAGGGCATGAACTCGGCCGGTGAGTCGAAGCTCCCCCCTCAATCGCGCACTATTTATCTCCACCGTGATCGTGTCTACACAGTCCTTCGGGCTCGTGCTTCGGTTCGACTCGGCTGGGGCAATAAGACAGGTGGTCTTACCAAGATTCTCTGCACTGAGACTGGTGAAGAAACCTACGTCAAGCGCTCGCTAATCGAGGTAGTGGTTTAATATGAAAATAGGCGACATGATAAGAATAAAGCTGACCGGTAAGGTTGGCTTGATTGTAGAGAAGATTCGCAAGTGTGTGCCGGATGGTAACCCTAATGGTGACTTTAATATTGAATACCACTACCGGGTCTCATGTAATGATGGTTTTGTTGTAATCCCACAGAGAAACTTCTTTCGGGTTGCTGAGGTGATAAGTGAAAGTCGGTGATCTGGTAAAAGTCAGGCATGACCCAAAGTATATTGACTCCGGTTATATTGGGATTGTTAAATGGGTCAAGGAAGAGTATCCTCCTGCATGTGCAGTCATTGTCAATGGGGGCACATCAGTATATGATTGCCGCCTTCTTGAGGTTATTAGTGGAGGTCGGTGATCTAGTAACCAGATCGTATGTCTGGCCTGATATCATGTGTGGTATTATTGTTGAAGAAACCTCAAGAGGACCACACAACACAGCCACATTTGTTGTCGCTTGGTCGGACGGAAGTATAACTGAAGAGATGGATATGGAGCTCGAATACTACTCTATTGTTATGCTAAAAATGACAGGACAAACTTAAATGAATGACAGTGAAATACTAGCGTTAGTTCTTTTGGTCTGGATTTTTCTCTTTGCTGCAAAGGAGATTTATGACAATGAAAGTCGGTGATTTTGTAAAATTCAAGGGAGAGAACGAGTCCGAGCCCGGAGCCGCGAAAGGCCTCTTGGTGGAGATTCGCACTACTGTTGGCGGCACTCATGGTGTCATGTGGGATTTCCTCGGAGGACAAATCGGTTGGCAGCGGGAATATGAACTTGAGGTAATCAATGAAAGTCGGTGACTTGGTTGTGATCAAGAAATACGGCTCACGACATACACCAGATGGCACCGTGGGCTTGATCATCGAAGAAGTACCTCTAAGTGGGCCAAGCTCTCATTTTCATCAATGCTTTAGCATACAGTTCCAGAATGGGCATATCGGTAGGATGACAGACTTTTGTCTTGAGGTAATCAGTGAAAGTCGGTGATCTGGTAAAAATGAAATATGAGATGTGGTGGAAGGTTCGCAATCTTGGAAACCCTGCAAAAACTAAATACTCTGATCAATGTGGTATTGTTTACGGTATCGCCGGGAGAGGTGTTAAGGTATTGATGCCTTGTGGGAAAATACAAGTCGGACTAATTAATCACTACGATATTGTGCAAGAGATATGACAGCATGTTATAATAGACATGTCTTTAAGGAATAGATTTTGAAAAGAGGAGAAGCGAAGATGGGACCTAAAAAAACTGCCCCTGTTTCTGCAGTTGATCACATTATTAAAGCCTTTGATGGTGTCACTGAGATGGGTGGCACTGACGGGTGGCTCGTCACCTTTCAAAACCAAGAAGACACCAACAGCGTTATTAAGCTGATTGAGATGCTCAGTGGATGGAAGGCTACTAAGCACCCTAACATTCTTCACATGATCCGGATCCAGGGGGTTTAATAATATGAACCCAGTTGTTAAAAAAGCATTAGAGTTTGCTACCGAAGCGCACTCGTCTCAAAAAAGAAAGTACACCGGTGAACCCTACATTGTGCACCCAGTCGAAGTGATGTCAATTGTGAAAACTGTTGAGCATGACGACGAGATGTTAGCAGCTGCGCTTCTTCACGATGTAGTTGAAGATACCCCAACTTCTATAACCGATATCAGACAGCACTTTGGTGATGATATTGCTTCACTAGTAGATGATCTTACAGATGTAAGCAAACCCGAAGACGGCAACAGGAAAACGCGAAAAGCCCTTGATAGAGCGCATACAGCTAAGGCTTCTGCGAGAGCACAGACTATAAAGCTAGCAGATCTTATAAGCAATTCCTCTGATATTCTGGAAAACGACCCACGTTTTGCAAAAGTATACCTGGCTGAAAAAGAGCTCTTGCTCGAAGTCTTGACCAAGGGTAACAAAGAGCTCTATGAACGGGCAACCAAGTTTCTTGCTAAATAGTTCACATGTCATACTAAGGAGAAAAAGTGACTAAGGACGATATTATCAACGATCTCATGCGCCGGCGCCCAAGCGGGCCTGAAGGTGCAAACATTACTTATGAGGTGCGAGACAGTGAATATTGTTATCGTGCTCGTAAGTATAAGAAGTTGGCAGTGCCATCAGACCCTTCCTTTGGATATGACGATGTGACTCTTTTTAAGCTAGGCTTTAAGGACAGAAGTGATGTTCGTGAGTATATTCGTAGTCGCGATTTTGATGGTCAGTCTGACTGGTCTCTTGCTAGAAAGAAGGCTACGCTAAACCGTCGTGCTAATAAGGTGTGGGAACGCATTGAAGATGCAGTATATCAAGTTGGCAGATCAGGAGGAGAAGGGATTTACGCTGTTTCTGAGAGTTATGGTAGGCGAGTCATTGCCAATCTTTTCGCTCGAAGCTACGCCGAAGCCAAAGAGACAGCAGGCCTCTTTTTTGGTTACCTTCTAAGAGACCCTGCAGATATCAGGGTCAAGTTTGTGCAGTTTGGAACAGTCGATGATGTATCTGCGCTCAATGCAGAGACCTGCAAAGACATTGAGCATCGTATGGAAAGGTGTAAAAGAGAGATTGAGCAACAGCAAAAACATGCGGAACAGCTTAATGCTATGTTGACAACGCTTAAGACAGTTGAAAGTCAACAGATTGCCGTTGAGTCTGTTGCAACAATGGACAAATTGTATAACCATGAAGCCTCTGTCTAAAATACATAGAAATAGGCGAGACAAAAGGAACCCAAATGTCGACAGGAACATTCACCCTATACCGTCAGGGATACGAAGACGGTTATCTTGGAAGAGAGCCTTCACACCCAGAAGACATGTATTATATGAACGGGTATCATGCTGGTTGTGAAGACGATCAGATGGGGCTGGATAACAGGTACGATCACTAAAGTTGTACAAGCACATAGTGTAGCTTATACATTACTATATTGATAACAGAAAGAGGATATTTTTATGTCTCGTATGTCTAAAAGACTCCCATTTGTGTTTTCGCGAAAGAAGAAAAACGAGCGTTGGGCAACCATTCAGCGTCGTAAGCGTCAACGAGAGATGCTGATTGATGTAGTTAGTGGAATTTTGATCCTTCCGATGTTTTACATTCTCACTGTGCTAGTATTTTCACTATAAATTGCACAAAAAATTGTACTTTTGATAAAGTGTGATTACCTTTATTACATGGCCAAAGAGATTGCCATAGTGGGATCTCGGCGGCATTTATTGCAACTCGCTTATAGAAAAGGAGAAAATTATGAGCAATGCACTTACCACGCGTTCAGCGTATCGTCCAGGCCTTTTGGGTCGCACCGTCTTTGATGACGTTTTTGACAATTTTTTCATGGACTTTCCTCAACACCTAAAGAGGACAACTTCAGGGTATCCAGTTGCTGACATCTATCGCAATGATGAGGGTCACACTGTGATGGAGTTCGCACTCGCAGGCTTTTCTAAGGAAGATCTTTCCATTGAAGTAAAGCCTGAAAAGAGAAGTATCACTGTTTCTGCAAATTCTGATGATGCGTCGAGCGATAATCGCAGAATTGCAAGACGTAGTTTCCAGAAGACGTATGTGAACTATGATGACAATCTAGATCTCAGTTCTGTCGAGGCATCTTTTGAAAATGGCCTGTTGACAGTTACTGTTCCTACACGGCCTGAAGTTCAGCCACTTGAAATTGCAATCAAGTAATCGAATGTAGGGTCTAAACCACGAAGGTGAAGGGCAATGCCCTTCACCTTTTTTATTTGTTCAATAAATTGGTTATTGTTACACTTGATCATACCTGATGCTAAAAAGGATGGTAGATGAAATTTCGAAAAATGTATGAGCTTAGTTCTCAACCCCTAGCAGACGAAGACATCGCAGACGTTGTCCCAGTGTTGCCTTTGCGCAACGCAGTTCTTTTTCCTGGGTCACTTATGCCGCTAGCTATCGGAAGACCAAAGACACTAAGGTTGTTTGACGATCTCCAGCCAGGGTCTATTATTGCTGTCATGACTCAAAAAGTTGCAGCTGAAGATAACCCTGCGTATGAAGATCTATATAATGTAGGTACTGCTGCACGTGTCTTGGAGATGTACGAAGATAGTGATCAAACACTACAAGTAGTCGTTCAGGGACTAGAGCGTATTAAGTGTGTCAGGTTTGCTCAAGATGACCCATACTTTATGGCGAAGATTGAAAGAAGTCCCACGGAAGAAATTAATTCCTTTGAAATTACTGCACTCACACGCTCTTTGAACCAATTGGCGAACGAGTACATTGAAATCTTGGCGAAGTTTCCAGCATCATCACTAGATTTAATGAGCCTAGCGGAATCGCCGCTTCATTTAGCATACACAGTAATCACACATATGACTATTCCTGTGAGAGAAAAGCAAGACATTCTTGAAGAGGATGATGCTGAAAAGATTATGCGTCTCACACTAGAGATTCTATCTGGTCAGATTGAAGCACTTAAAGTTTCAGAGAGGATAAACTCAGAAGTTACAGGAGAAATGAGCAAGAACCAGAGAGACTTTTTCCTTAGACAACAGGTAAAAGGCATTCAAAAAGAACTAGGCGACGATGAAGATGATGAACAGTTCATTGATCAGATGAGAGAGAAACTTCTTGATGCCAATCTCCCAGAAGAGGCTCAAAAAGCAGCTGACAAAGAACTTAAGCGTCTTAAGAACATTCAGACAACGTCACCTGAGTATACCGTTGTGAGGACTTATCTTGAGTGTCTTTCTGAACTTCCATGGAATGAGGTTACTGAGGACAACCATGACATTGAGAATGCTGAAGAAATTCTAGATCGTGATCATTACGGTCTCAAGAAAGTAAAAGAGAGAATCCTAGAGTTCCTCGCAGTCAACTCTCTTAGGACAGATGGACGTTCACCCATATTGTGTTTAGTAGGCCCACCGGGTGTAGGAAAGACATCCCTAGGGAAATCTATTGCAGAGGCACTCAATAGAAACTATCAGCGCATTAGTTTGGGAGGTGTACGTGATGAAGCCGAGATTCGTGGTCATCGCAGAACTTATATCGGGTCCATGCCTGGTAAGTTTATTCAAACAATGAAGCGGGCCGGTAGTAAAAATCCTGTGCTCATTCTTGATGAGATTGACAAGCTAGGAAGAGACTGGCGAGGTGACCCGACAAGCGCATTGCTTGAAGTTCTGGACCCTGCTCAAAACAGTGAATTTATGGATCACTATCTGGACGTACCTTTTGATCTTTCACAGGTGATGTTCGTTGCAACCGCAAATAGCACGGAAGGCATCCCTGGGCCGCTTCTGGATAGAATGGAGATGATTGACGTATCAAGCTATACTGTACATGAAAAGTCTGAAATTGCTAAGCGTCATTTGCTGCCTAGACAAATTGAAGAGCACGGTCTCGAAGAAGGTACTTTGACCATTGACGAAGCTGCACTAGAAAAAGTGATTGTAAATTATACGAGAGAGGCTGGAGTAAGAAATCTCGAGAGAGAGCTGGCCACTATTTGTAGAAAATTTGCTGTAAGCTTGGTCAAAAATGAAAGAGAATCGATGGAAGTCACATGCGAAGACTTAAATGATATGTTGGGGCCAGAAAAGCACATTCCGGAAACTGCTGAGCGAACAAAAATGCCCGGGGTTACTACGGGGTTGGCTTGGACCTCAGTTGGGGGTGACATCTTGTTTATTGAGGCTACTATGAACAAGGGCGACGGCAAACTTAAACTCACAGGAAACTTAGGTGACGTCATGAAAGAGTCTGTTGAGATTGCTATGAGCTATCTAAAGGCAAATGCAGATGACCTAAGCATTCCGATTGAGACGTTCTCTCAAAATGACTTTCACGTTCATGTTCCTCAAGGTGCAATTCCCAAGGATGGGCCAAGTGCAGGTGTGACGATGCTCACAGCGCTTACTAGCCTTATGACTAATGTTCGCGCGCGCGGCGATCTAGCAATGACAGGAGAAATGTGTCTTAGAGGGAATGTCCTGCCTATCGGAGGTGTGAAGGAAAAAGTGCTAGCAGCACACAGAGCAGGCATTGATAATGTAATCTTGCCTGAGCGCAACCAGAAAGACATCGTCGATATCCCAGAGGACGTACAAAGCAAAATGAATTTTCACTTTGTCAAACAGTTAAATGAAGTCCTCGACATTGCGTTAGAGGCAACATCATGAGTGGTTGCTGGCTCGGTCCAAAAATAAAGTATCATCAGCTAGGACACAAAGAAAAAGAGTCATTTAACGCCGCTCACCTCATGGCTGTTATGGCTAAGTGGGGCTACCTAGAGGCTTCTAGGATTAACGGTGATAAACATGGTGCAGATCTTCTATTTTACAGGTCGAGCGATGGCAACGTGATGAAAGTTCAGCTAAAAGGAAGAGTTACTTTAGACAAAAAGTATACGGGAAAAGAGTTGTACATAGCTTTTCCTTCTAAGCGTGAGAATTGCTGGTATGTCTATCCGCATGATGCGATGATGAACCAGTCTTTAGGAAAATCAAGCTGGTTTAGAACAAAAAGCTGGAAAGAAGAGGGAGGCTACAGCTGGAACAAAGCACCTAGATGGCTAGCCGGTCTCTTATCACCTTGGAAAATACCTGATGAGTAAAAAAAGAAAATGGGACAAGAATAGAGACATTCTTAAGTCGATCCCAAACCCTAGCAAAGATGCATACGAAATTAAAATGAAGATTCCAGAGCTCACATTTGAAGGCTGCAGGAATCAACCTGATTTTGCACATCTGTACATTACCTTTTATCCCGGCGACAAAGTAATTGAACTTAAGTCTTTAAAGGAATACTTTTTTGCATTTAGAAGTCAGATCTATTCGTATGAAAGAATTATTAATGTGATATACGATGACATGATGGCTGCATATGAGCCGGCTCGTTTGCGTTTGGTTATGACATGTAACCCTAGAGGAGGCATATCGTCAAAGCTAACAGTCGATTCTGACTGGGGCGCCAGAGGCGGAAAGGATCAGTTTAAAGACTGGGTTGGCCAAAAAGAGGAGTGGTAATGACAGATTACAAGATTGCTGACATTGAACTAGCAGCGTGGGGAAAAGAAGAAGTAAGGCTGGCTGAGTCTGAAATGCCCGGGCTTATGGCGCTTCGTAAACTCTACAGTGAAAGTAAACCTCTCGCAGGTGCCAAAGTTGCAGGATGTCTACATATGACAATTCAGACTGCTGTTTTGATTGACACACTGTTAGAGTTGGGTGCAGAAGTTAGATGGATGACATGTAATATCTTCTCAACGCAAGATCACGCTGCCGCATATATTGCTGCAAAAGGTGTTCCGGTGTATGCATGGAAAGGCATGACTGAGGAAGACTATGAATGGTGCTTGGAACAAGTAATTCTATTCGATTCTGGGATGTCACCTCCTAATATGATCTTAGACGACGGTGGTGATTTAACAAAGCATATGCTGGAAAATTACCCAGATGCATGCAAAGATATCGTAGGGATAACAGAAGAAACAACAACAGGCGTTTTGCGACTCAATGAGTATGAAAAGGCAGGTAGGCTTCCAGTGCCTGCAATAAACGTTAACGACTCTGTTACAAAGTCAAAATTTGACAACAAGTATGGGTGCAAAGAATCTTGCGTCGATGCTATTCGGCGTGCCACCGATATAATGATGGCAGGCAAAGTTGCGGTCGTTGCTGGGTATGGAGATGTAGGAAAAGGCTCTGCAGCCTCTTTAGCTTCTGCTGGATGCAGAGTTATTGTTACAGAGATTGATCCAATTTGTGCACTTCAAGCTGTAATGGATGGCTTTCAGGTCTTACCTATGTCCAAGGCTGTTAAGAAGGCCAACATAGTAGTGACAGCAACTGGCAACAAAGATGTTGTTACTAGCGAACATTTTCTGAGAATGAATCACAACACTATTGTATGCAACATAGGTCACTTTGATAATGAAATTGATGTTGCTTGGCTGAATGAAACTTGGAAGAAAACTAATGTTAAACCCCAAGTAGACATTTATCACGCCGGCGATAAAGACATCATACTGCTAGCAGAGGGAAGACTAGTCAACCTAGGTTGTGCAACAGGTCACCCATCATTTGTTATGTCAAACTCTTTTACAAACCAGGTTTTGGCACAAATTGAGTTGTGGAAAAACTCTAATGAATATGAAAATAAAGTCTATGTTTTGCCAAAACACCTGGACGAAGAGGTTGCGCGACTTCACTTAGACCATGTGAATGCACAGCTTGATATACTCACACCATCACAATCTGAGTACATCGGTGTCGCAGTGCAAGGACCGTATAAGTCTAAAGAGTATAGGTACTAATTCTAAAGTGCTTTAGGAGAGATTTATGTCAAGCGCTATCTTATTTTTTGTCATAAGCGGTATCGTAGGATTTGTGATATTGCTCCCATCTATTTTTGAGAAGAAAAATGAACGTAGGTGATTTAGTGATGATCCGCCAGGATGTGCCGGAATATGTTGCTGAAAGAGGTACATCACTTGGTGTGATTATTGGGGCACACGATCCTAAAACAGTTCCTCAGCTGTTTGAAGTCTTGTGGACCGGCGGTGAAGTCGAAAGCCTGTACGAAGATGAACTAGACAGTGCAAGTAGGTGATCTAGTCAGGGACAAATACGGTCATGTAGGCGTTATTATAGAGACAGCTTTGCTAGGAAATGACAAGGCTGCATTAGTTCGATTTCATCCGGACGCGGGTTATGATAGTGAAGAAACATGGATATCACGTAGGTATTTGGAGGTTATAAATTGCACATAGGTGATTTAGTGGCACTTAGAGGGAACATAGAGTGGCTACCCAATATATCCGCACAGTCTACTGGGGTCATAATTGATGCTATTCATATGGATGATGGGTTTGTTGAATTTGAAGTCATGTTCGATGACGGATCTATCTCATGGTGCAGTGATATTATGTTACAACGTGTCAATCCAATGTTGTAAATCGAATGAAAATTATCTAATATTGTCTATATAAGAGATAATCCACAAGGAGTTCTAAAGTGGTAGACACTATTGATAAGCTTAAAAATCTTAATCTAGATGATAATGATGTTGTAACTTTAACTTTTTCCGAAGGTACTGACGTTTTTGTACACAATGAGTCTGAGGTAGAAACAGCACTAGAGGAGACGTCTGTTGTTTCCGCATATGCTAATTTAGTATCGACACCGGGTCTCAACGCAGAGACAGCATACGGAGAAAACATTCTAGAGACTCTTCGAGACAGTGAGTTTCTTGAGGAGTACGACCGTGACTTTACGTTTTCAGAGTATCTTACAGAGAAAATTAATGAAAACTTCTATGATGTTGATTTGATTGAGTACTCAACTGAAAAGTATGACTACAAACGGGGCTTTTGTACACTCACTGCCGGAGTAAAGGTCACTGCTAAGAATCTGTTTAATACAATGCCTAGTCTTGCTGGATGGGAAGCACAGGTTAAAACAGACAACGGCGTACTTACGGTTTCGTAAATGAAGAAAAATGATTTGGTTCGCTGTAGAGATACTGACCGCATTGGTGTGGTACTGGATCGCAAGCGCTCAGGATTCTGTATGATGATTCTAGTTCAATGGCCAAAATCAACACACTGGGTAGACGCTGTCGATTTACAGGTAATTGATACCAGCCTCTAAGATTCTTGTCTAGGATGAGATAGTTTAGATATCTTGCGAGCGGATTTAGCTCCGCCTCCTGCGCCAGGCTTATTTCTAGGAAGCTTAGCTTTTGAGCCCTTTGCATCAAGTTCCTGTTTTATCCACCGTTTTCCTATAGGATTTTCAATAGGTTTTCGAAGAAAGGCGTTGACTGCTTTGTCGATAGACGCAGAGATCGGCCCATATTTGGTGTTATCCACGATAATGAAATTGCCGCCGCCAAACAACCCTTGGAACGATCCCATGTTCTGTTGAACATCATTCCAGATGTCCTCGACTAGCTCAGGTTTAAGCTTTCTTTTCCTGGCTGCGTTTCTTTCTAGAGCAACCTCTAAAGAAGTATTGACAAAGATCATCATGGTGTCATAGCCTAGTTGCTCCATCTCGTGCTTCTTTTTTGAGATCTTTGTAAAATCATCCCCAGTGCCGTCGATAACAACACCTAATCTACCATCGACATAATGTCCGCTCTGTGTGTCCCTAGTTCTTTTTGCCCTTCCTCGGGGAGAGTCCGGACCCATTGTGACCTTCTCAAACTCTTCATCAGACATTGTTGCTAAGTCGCTGGGGCTTATTCCTGCTTTTTCTAGATTAGCTTCGAATGCCGGGTCTGAATTGACAAGTTTGAGGCCCATTGCTGTAGCAGAAGAGAGGTTGTTTTCTGTGTCGCCTCCGAAGATTAGTTTTGCTGTGTGTGACTTTCCACTTCCGGGGCCACCCGCCATAAACACTGCCTTGAGAATGTTGGGGTCATATATCCCTTCTTCTAGAAGGGCTTCTCTAATAAGCATGCGGAGCAGCGACACTGAATTCATGTTAGTAAGTATAATCGCAGCTTAAACAATTGGTACCCTAAACTTACAATTTGTTAGAAGGGAAAAGTATGATAGCATCAATATTGATCTTGCTAAGTCTCCCCAGTCATCATCCAGAATCGACCATTACGTGTCGACAGTATTTTCCAGGTACTAATCATCTAGTTCCGGCTGGAGTTGTATACAACTATACACCAGAACAATCACTGTCAAATAAGATGAGGTGTTACTGTGAGACTGTTAAGCCTCTAGAACACATGTGCATTACACGCGGGTACTCAACTCAAGCTTGTAAGTCTAAAACTAATACTTGGGTAGGAGACAACCTAAGAGAGGCTGTACCTAATAGAATACCCCGCTTGCCGAGACGAAATGTCATTCTTAATATTCGATAGTTCACGTCGAAAGGGAATGACCCTAGTGTTAACACTGGTGATAACAACTCTAATGGGTCTTTCGGCCATGGCACTCTTTTCTGCTTCCCGCATAGACAGTATGATAGCCGGCAATATCAGAAGAGATACAATAGCTAAACACGCAGCCATCTCTGGGATTAACCATTTTATGTCCATGAATAAACCTGTAAGTGACATTAAAAGAATGATTAGAGAGCATTCTGGAGCACCTATCGTTGTCATACAAAGAACCTATATGGATGACAATAGAATGTCTTATGAGGTTACAGTGATGGATAGTCCCTTAAGCGAACCTAATTTGATTATGGTACAATCAATCGGTGACTATAGGAAAGGTGGTAAGGTTGTTGCCTCTAAAAGTATTTTGGCAACTGTTGCCTCGACAAAATAAAGAAAACTAGTGCAAGTCTATTGCAGATAGTGTATAATATTAATGTCTTCGAAGGGAAGGAGAATCCCATGATTCAAGTTGGTTGTAAAGTTCGCTCATTCGATTTCGATTACTGCCGTGACCTTACAGGCGAACGGGCCTGCTATATGGAAGGTGAGGTTGTTGGAATCGAGCCTCACGGTGGCTGTGACCGCTATGTTATTGCAGTCGAGCGCGCCGTCTTTGGCGGTGAGGAGCGCGAGGCTTGGCCGAAGAAAATCTACCCACCGGTTAACGGTACGCGCAAGCTTATGGGTGGTACAACCAACTCTGTTGAACTAGTTTAAGGATACAACAATGCTCGACTTTTCAGATTTTACCTATGTTTCAGCTGATACCCCTTCGGGAGGTGGTACAGTTCTTGTACCGTTAGCTTCTCTGCCTGGTCGCCATCGTGCTACGCCCCCTAACGAGCTGGCTGTATACGATCTGTCAGGCCGTTCGGTTGTGTATGCGCACTCTGGCCCTACCTTCTACGCCGACTCAGAGGCTGGTACCCGGCAGTTTGTTGGCTGGTCCTACTGGGAATCGGAGTCTACCGAGGATTTGGATGCGCCTATCGTTCATCTTATGGTGCTAGCACCCGGCTTTGACGAAGCAGATTATCACTAAAAATAGAAAGGCATATTAACATGAATGACATGAAGACAGCACTTGAAGTTGTAATGTACTACAAGGAAATGGAAAAAGTTGTACCCGGCAGTAGCATGCTACGAGAAGTTCGCCAACAGTATGCTGACATGGCTAATGGCGGTGATGGCGGGGCACTAGGATATACGCCTTCTGACTACAAAGGGGCTGCTAGTGAATACGGCCCGACATGTCGGGATTACAACTACTCTAAGTACCCAGACACATTTTTTCAGGAAGTTTGTGCCCTGATGGGATGGAGGTGGTAGTATGTGGACTTTCTATCATAACATTGTCACAGTTTCTAGTCCTGACCCTTCTTCTCTCTTTGTAGCAATTGCTGTGGTCTTGGGCACAATTATCTATGCATGTTCGATGAAAGAGGTGTCTAGATGAGAGGCAAATTAAACCTCAAACGTACACGAAACAAACTGCTTAAGAATGGTTACTTGCCTGACATACAAAACTCCTATCAAGAAGTTTGGATAGATGTTAGAAGCAATGGGGCACCTATAAGTTTTACTGCTCGTGGTGAAAATGTAGATGGTGCGTTAAAAGTACACGGGAGGCGCCCCGATGTACCGGAAGCTGACGCATTTTATGCTGACTATACACGAAATGTTAAGGAAGCAATTGAACTTAGTAGGGTTGGGTGTTCTGCGAATGGATAAGAAAGCAGTTTTTTACAAAGTAATTTCGTGGCGCCTAGTATCTATTGTTTCGATGTTAGTGACATTATGGATATTGACTGGTGACATTGGAAAGTCGACAGGTGTAACCCTGATCGTTCAGCTAGTTCAAACCATGGTTCATGGAGTTTTTGAGACGTTGTGGGAAAGACGCAGTGAACGTAGGCGATATCGTTAAGATAAGACTCAAGAGCTCGCCTGTCACTACAAAAGTAGGGATTATAATAAGAAATCCACGAAAGATGTACATGGCAGGAGAGATAGCAGAAGTCATGATAGACGGCGAGATAAAGTACGTGAAAAAAGAACATATTGAACTGATAGAAAGAGGAGATACTGATGAAAGTAAGTGATGTGATGCGATCTTTGGAGACGATGAATCCAGACGCTGAGGTTGTGCTTAAGCATCTATACACTCAACCAGAAGTCATCATGACAAAGATCCGCGTTTATCACCTGGGTGATAGAGTTGTAATTGACGGCTACGAAAGAGAGGCAGTAAAACCTAGATGAGCGATACAATAAAGAGAGAAACAATTTTTATTAAGTCTGCGTCTGGTGAGTTCTTCCTACCCAGGCCTACTAGTGTCATTGCCGGGGGACTTTTGCATGCTTGGTTTAAGCATTTAGTAGGTGAGGAAGCCAAAATTGCGTCGCCTAGTTATTGGGAAAACTTATGCGAAAACAATAATGTTTCTCGCCTGGTAGAGTATGCTGATGGCAGGCATGAGATTATCGATGAAGCCCGGTGATATGGTCAGATTCGCTAAATGGGGTGAATTTGATTATAATGAGAACTGGAGTTTGGCTGAAAAGAAAAGGGTCGGTATCTTAGTAGAGCACGATAAGATTATGGGACATGTTGTGATTCTTTACAAGGGGGAGCTTTTGACAATGAGAGCTCAACTAGCTGAAAAGGCGGGAAAGAAAGACTTTAATGTTTAGAGAGTCTAGAATGCCACAGATCGGAGATCTCTTAGTTGTCCAGTGTCGTGATACTGACTATCACGCTCATTGTTCGTGCCGCACTGAGAAAGAGCGTCACGTGGGACTTGTGAGAGAGATCGATCATGATTCATATGGTCACCAGAAGCATGTTCGTGTTGAGTGGGCTAATAAACCGCCTGTTAACTATCGTGACGAGCATGGTTACTGTGGTGTGAACATTCATAACATTAGAAGTGAGTTTACAGTTATTCGAAATGGAAAAGAGATAAAGTGAAAGATACTGTGTTGCACAAAGACTTATTTTCACACAGGGTTGCCAGCACATGGGACGATTACTCTGAGAGCATCACTGATAAGGCTACTATCATGGCTATGAATCATTTCAAGGGTCTGCTAGGTGCTCAATTAGACTTTTACGGTGCTGACACCGGTGGTAATACCTTCAAGGTCGACGACGTTGTGTTCCGTGTACTAGAAGATCCTAATGATGGCTATAGATCTTGTTTAGGTGCCATTGACTACACAACAGAGAGTGACAGTATTTTCTTTTCACAGCCAATTGCCAGGGTTAAACTTGTAACTTTTTCCCGAATAATCGAAGAGCGCTACGACAGCGGAGGTTTTTACGGCGCGCCGTCCAGTGAAGGATACCAGCTAGTTGATGCTGAGGATGGTCATGTCTGGCTCTATTTTGGTACGGATAATACAGATGACTATTATCCTTACTTTGTATTTCAATACTTTCCTAAGGAGAAAAAAGATGTTGAGCAATAAAACAGGACAAGTCACAGTCAAGGGTTACAACAAGTCACATGTTTTTACAATTGAAAAAACAGAAGTTGGGAGTTATAAGTTTACCCGACTTCTCAAAAACGGAAACGTTGTGCTGAACTGTACAGATCACGAATTTCAGAAATTTTGCAAGCTTTTTAAAGAACACTAGAAATGGAAAAACTAAGAGTTACGATAACTAGTACACGCGGAATCATGCACCTGGTTGACAATGCTAACGGTAGAGAAATGTCTGTTGATAAAGAAGCTTTGTCCAGGGCTATAAAAACTGATGGCCGCCACATGTTGTACTCTTCAGAATTTATCTCTAACGATACTATCAGGACACAGTGGTACGTTCAGCTTGAAGGCACTGATGACCCTGCAGATATCTGGCTCGATATTGACAAAGATAAAATTCATGAAGTAGGAACAGTTGTTGAACTTGATGTGACTAAAGATTGCTATAAAAATCAAGGAGGTGCCTAAGTGCTAACGTGCGATTGGTGGGGTGCAGCTTTACTTGTAGTCTATTGTATACTGTCTACCGCTGTCGGCTTTTGGGCGATCAACAAGATTACAGATGCTAGTAACAAAGGCACACTAAAAGAAAAGAATGATGACTAGTATTATTAAGTCTAAGGCATTAGATGTTCTGTCAAAAATTATATCCAGACTTCTGCCTATAGGAGAAATAGCTGACTTAAGAGTACCTGTGTATGTGTCAGGTGAAATGCTAGTTTCACCATGGGGAGAAACATGCGTGATACTTGATGTAAACCCTGAGGGTAGAACAGGAGTTGAGTACTCAGTGCTGTGGGACAGTGAAGTTCATAGTACTGTATCAGAAAATGCTCTAGCTGGATGGAACGTACTCTCTGAGAGTGAACATGATACATTTATGTTATCCTTTTAGTGCATAGTTATTATCACAGAAATAAGTGTAAAGAGGTTCACTAGTGAAAAGAACTTGGTACCATAATCTTAAGATGCAGATTGATACTGTTTGGTGGGACTTAACGCGCGGCCACAACAAGCATGTCTGGCGCGCTTTACTTTTATCTGCTTTTTGCACAGGACTAATACTATAATGAAAATGTTAAAACAAGACCTCGAACGCCTAATCAAAGAAGAAATGTTGAACGAGTTCTTTGGTGGCAAAAAGAAGAAAGAAAAGATAGCTAATGCGACAGCTGACCTACAAAAGGCCGGCCTGAAGTACATTCAGGATTTTAGTAATTCACCGGTTGGTCCATTTTTGGAAAAAGGTTCAAAACGCGGACCGTATAACGTTAAGGGCTGGGAAGATCCGGAAGGCGAGTATTACTCGCAAGTGCTTGGTGTTGACTATACGGACAAGGGCCTTGCTCACGAGCCTCGGATGGATGACGAAAAACACGAAGAAATGAAAAAGCACTACGAAGCCCTTAAGAGTATTAGGGAAAAGTGGGAAAGTGTCACAGGAAAACAGGCAGACAACGATAACTCTCCCTTTGATGCACGGTATGTCGCGAAAGCGGAAGCAATTCCAGGCTTTTATCTCCGCAATGCTGATGATACAAGGGTGGGCAAGTTCGGCTTCTCCGAAGGCAAGAGAATAAAGGTTTCAAAAAAGGCTCTGCAAAAAATCATTAAAGAAGAAGTTTTAAACGAGTTTCTAGGGTTTGGCAAGAAGAAGAAAGAGAAAAAAGCTGCGGCCAAGGCAGCAGCTAAAGAAAAGATAGCTGCATACATTAGCGAGTTCACTGGCGCTCCGATCGGTCCATTTCTTAAGAAGGGCGGCGGCCGGCCAGAATACCAGGATTACAGCGACGATTCCAAGAAGTGGGAAAAGAACTTACGTAACAAAGAAGGCCTTTCAGAGGAAGAACATGCTAGTGTCGTTGAACAAGTAAAAACAATAAGGGATATCATAAAAGAGTGGGAGTCCGCAACCGGTGATTATGCTGACGATGACAAAGGGGTTCCTCTGGACATTCGAGCATTGTCAACAAGCATCGCCACAGCCGGTCTATATCTTGATTATCAAAAAAAGCACAAAAATGAAAGCATAGACTTCATGAAAATTACGAAGAGTCAGCTTCGACAGATCATCAAAGAGCAGGTGAAAACCTGGAAAGAGCGCCAGGCTGAGATGGATGCGTGGGAGAAAAAGTTAGTTGCTGTTTTGCCTGAAGATCCTTCGGACTTAAGTGATGCTGATATCACCAACATTGCGCAGGTCTTTATCGATGAATACGGCTTAGACCAGGCTGATGGCTTTTTCGAAGACGACCGTGGCACATTAGCAGACTTAGGAGTCCCAACTTATCCTGATCTTGAGCAGATTAGAATGGCCATCAGCTTAGCACAGGACACCGCCCGGAAAGCAAATATTACTAAATCTCCTGACAAAAAAGAGCTGCAAGCAATAGACGACGGCCTCGAGCCGCGTGAGGTAGAGCACTTGACCTATCAGCCTATTCGCAGGGGTGGCAAGATTGTAGCTTTCCAAATTGAAGATAGTGAAACCCCGTGGGGCACAATGCCTTTAGGTCATTCAACCTTCGTAGTAGACGAAAGGGACGCAAAAGCGGCCGGAACAACTATTGATAATATCATTAAGATGTTAGAGAAGGGTGGCGCAACTCTCAGGAAGCGGCGTAAACCAGTAAAGAGAACAACTCCATACTACGACTGATACTCCTAATGAAGATTACAAAAAGACATCTCATAAGACTTATACGTGAAAGCCTAATCAAGGAGCAGGTAATGTGGCACTCTACTGCGCCTGAAAATATTGAGGCTATTCTATCTCAAGGTCTTCTGGTTGGCAGAGAATCAGCTCAAACAATGGGCGGAGCGTGGGCTGATGAGTTTTATGGCACACGGCCGATATATCTCTCAGTAGACAAGGGCAAATACGAAGGGACACCATTAGCTGTCAATACCTCAGGGCTTAGCTTGGTCGCTGATCTGCCCTCGCTAGTTGATACTGGTGCATATCAAGAAGAAGAAGGTATGTATTGGGACGAAGGCTCAGAACCGGCTCAAATGATAGATATCGTTGATGAAGATGGTATGGTTTATTTTGATGAGCTTCTTTCTCCAGGTAGTGCCGCGGCCAAAGCGGCGATTGACCTCACCGGTACAGCTGCAGTTGTTCAGAATATTCCTTCAAAAAATATCTCTGAGAAAGAGTCCGGCTTGGCATCTAATGAGCCATCCGCAGCCGAATCTGGGTGGGCATCAAAGAGTCAAGCTGAGAAAGATGATCATGTGAAGAATGCAGTGTGGGAAACGATGGCCTGGAAGCGATATCGCAAACATGCTCAAGCAGAAGGGATCCCTTTTGATCCTGACAATGAAGAAGATATGAAGGTGGCCCGGGCTTGGTGGAAAGAGCAACCGGAAAGCAGACAATTCGAGGGTACAATGAAAGTTACAAAGAACCAGCTTAGAAGAATTATTAAAGAAGTTATTAGTGAACAGAGTCAGACTGCGGGCCCCCCTATTTCTGGGCGTCATGCTATTTCATTAGGCGGCAGCTATGGAGGTCCCCCTAAAAATCCGGATCCAAAAGGTGCACTCGCAGCAGCCCGGGAGATGGGATATAGCTTGAGAATTCCACCAGGGGTTGATTCAAATAATATTGCGATCGATGATGCGCTAGCGGCATATCCCGGTGAATTCACATATGAAGATATTATTGCTGCAGTTGAGGCTTCTGGAGGTGTTACATGAGAATTAGACGCAGTCAATTAAGACGTGTAATACGAGAAGCTATAGATATCGTCAATCAAGACACCGGTGAGGTTATTGATTTCGGTGGACCCGGCAGTCTTTGGCCTGATGAGGCTGTACCTGACCTGGTGAAGCGTCTCAATTTGAACTTAAGCCCAAACGACACCTTGTCAAAAGAAGATTGGGATAAGCTTTTTGACGAAACTGTCGGAAAACACTTCGACCGCAAGGATAAAAGAAAAGCAGAAAAACTCGCCGCAGACAGGGAGCGATTAAACATCGACAATCTCCTCCAGCGTCTCAGAGACTGGGCACAAACTGCTGCAGATGAATGGCAAGCAGACAATCCTCAAGGACCTAGCGTTGAAGACGTCGCGTATGATCTTGCTGACTCTGCAGAGTATACATTTTCGAGAGATGAATGGGAAGAACTTCTCTGGCATTTTGACGGCAATGAAGACGATCTTAGAATTTATACAGCAGAGAGCATGTAAAATGAAAATCACAAAGAGACAATTAAGAAGAATCATCAAGGAAGAGAAGACTAAGCTCATATCGGAGATATCAGCTGAGCAGGCTGCAAAGATAAATGCAGAACAGCAAGGTTTGCAGTCTCAGTCCAGCTTAAGCCAACTACTTATTGATCTTAACGAGATAGTTGATGAGATGATAACAGTTCTTGGCGCAGAAGAAACAGCCCAAGAACTGGAAGGTATAGCTGATGAGCTTTATCGTGGGAGTAGATAGTGAAAATCACGAAAAGACAATTAAGAAAAATCATTAAAGAAGTCCATCCAGACTATGAAGGACTCCCGCAGAGTGACATTGACTATTACGAGCTAGCAGATGACTATGCCATGTGGGTCAAAGAAAATGGCCATATCACACCCGCCGCTTCTTCCGTCATGGCGACATACTTTTTAGAGATGGGCCTTGAAGATGACCATGAGAAACATGAGATGTTGGGTAAGGCATTCAAGGTAGCTCACAACGATATAATGTCAGACATCAGGCGACAAAAAACAGAAGAAAGGGCAAGAATATCAGAAAGATCTAGCCCTGAGTATACAATGCCACAGAAAACCAAAGTTATTCCCAGTGAAACCTCTGGAAGATGGAGGCCTGAACTTGAAGCAATATTAGATGCAGCAGCTGCAGCTCATGGGAATGTGCCATATGCTGAGCTAAAGAATTTCTTTTGGGCACTTAATTCAACATACGCCACCCAGCGCAAAATAATGGAGGGCAAATCAGTGAGAATCACAAAAAGACAGCTTAGAAGAATCATCAAAGAAGCTATGCCCAAAGGGGGTGTTCCGGATGTTGTAGGTGCTGTATCAGGAGTCTCCGGAGAAGAAAGAAGACAGCTCATGGACGCGCTTGAAAAGAAGTACGGACTCGCGGTGAAAACTACTGAAGAGTTTGGGTCTAGCCCTGGCGGTATTTGGTTGAGTGGTGAAGACGGCACTACAGCATCTGATGGAGTGCCTCTGTTTGATTCTTATGCCGGAGGCATGGACCCATATGATGATTTTGGAGTTCACACAGAGTTTAACGACTTTGTTGAATCATATGGATTTTTTGCCGAGTGGTACGATCCAGGTACACTAATGTTGTGGAGAATGTAACATGATTACATTTTGGCATGCACTGCTTAAAGGGTTGACACCTTTTCCAAAAAAGAGCAAAGAAGTAAATGAAAATCACAAAGAAGCAGCTTAGAAGAATTATTAAAGAAGAGCTCATCAGAGAATCTAACTGGAATCAGAGTCTGGGCGGCCCTGGTTTGAGTGATCTTCCGTGGGCATACCCGGATGGGAGCCTCGATGCCAACATATCAGCTGCGATGGCTAAAGCAGCTGAGCAAGGTTTTAACGCGTCCCAGTTTCTTAATGAAGACTCAGACTTTGGTTATAGCGATGTTGACGCGTATGACGCACTTAGGGCGCTAGAAGCTGGTTTTGTGGAACAGAGCCAGATTCCCTATGAAACTGCTGATGAGTCTGGTGTTATACGCATTGGTACTGTCAAAGAGTACGGGATAACGGAAAACATAGGGGTGATAGACGTAATGGGCTATCAAACGTGGATAAGATAATATGAAGATCACAAAGAGACAGCTGAGAAGAATCATAAAAGAAGAGAAGGCACGCATCTTAAGCGAGCAGGTAAGTACATCTGAGGCAGGCACTATTCTAGGGCACCTGGAAGACGCCATGAGCCTGTTCGAGGCATACGCTGACAGCTATGGATCAATGGAATGGGAGCAGGGAGATGCTAACTCCGAAGAACAAGACGTTCTAAACCAGATTGCGGGTATCCGTAGCCTTCTCGAGTCATACTTTGACCAGTTTGGACCGCAGGCTTTCGGATAAGAAGCGATCTAAGGGAAAATAAAATGAAAATCACTAAGCGTCAACTACGAAGAATCATCAAAGAAGAGAAAGCTCGCATCTTAAGAGAGAAGTCTAGCGAGTCCGAGGAAAGAGCTATTCTAGACCAATTGAATAAGGTGCTCAAAAATGTTAGGGATGTTGCGGGTACTTTGAAACAGGAGGACAGAAAAGACGGGGTGGCACTAAAGCTCGAATTGCAAGGTGAAGCATTAATACGTCTCAGAAATCTCCTTGATGAGTACTTTGACGAATTTGGATCTCTTAGCCCAGTCGATACGCTCGATATGTATGGTAGGTAACAAAATGAAAATCACAAAAAGACAACTAAGACGAATTATTAGAGAAGCAATGGCCGACGAGCCCATCCGCATGCTACCCGGTGATTCGTTTGAAGCACAACCTGGTACGGCAGGAAACAAGCACCTCGGAAGGAGCCGGCAAACTTCGAAGCGGGGCTACAAGACCACGATAACATTGAGCCCCACAGGCGATTCCCTTCTAGTGAGTGGAGGAGAGACAGAGCTTGACTTTGTACCTAGCGCACTTTATATCGCATCCGGCCAAAAGGTTCCAGAAGCTCTTGGTGATGCTATGATTGACAAGATAGAAAAGCAAATGGCGAGTGGGTACGTTGAAGTACCGATATCATGGTCACCAAGCACAGGGTGGAAATTCTAATGAAAATCACGAAGAGACAGTTAAGAAGACTCATCAGAGAAGAGATTAGTGCAGACCCGATCGACGATTATGAAGCGAAGGAGTATGAGCGAGGCTATCAGGATGGGCTCGATGGATATCCCGTAGCAGATAACGCTACTACTTCTTATGACGCCGGATATGAGGATGGCTCGAACGATGCTGAAAGGTCGGGAAGATGAAAATCACCGAAAAACAGTTGAGGTCTGTGATTAGAGAGGCAATCACACTAGATCTTAAGAAAGGTGATGTTATCTTGACAGGCAAATTCAAAAACAAAAGAACTGTCGTGAAAGAGATCGGTGTCGATGAGCATGGACATCCTACCGTTAATGGGAAGTCTATCTTGAAGTTTAAGGTCGAAAAGTTTCTCCCTGAGGATGAGTGGAGCAAAAAGTCTAAAGAAGGCCTAGAGAAATGAAGAAGCACCTGTGGTCTGTAGCGAATATATTCGCCTGGCTGGGTATTGCTAGTTATGTCTCTTTGGTGACCGTAGTACTATCAGAAGGGTGTATCAATGCATAAACTCAGACTAGCTAAACAGTACATGATTAATGAAATTAGAGACTATAGCAAGATATGGCTACTTTTGATCAAAGGGAAAGGGTCTTTGTCTGACTACTTGTTTCTATACACAGAAATTTCTATTGGTCTGCTAGCCGGCTATGCAATTTGGGGCTAAGTTTTACATATGTTGGTAAACGAACAAGCCCTGCGTAATCTAATTCGCGAAAGCATTAAAGAGGCAAAGAGACAGAACCCAAGAGTCCTGGATGAAGGCTTGCTTGATATCCTCAAAGGGTTAGTTAGCAAGCTTTTCGGCATGTTAGGAGGTGAGCTAGAAGCTGCAGCTACACAGTCCGCCGGAGATCTCACTTCAGCCTCAGGTACAGTTGCTCAAGAAATACAAGGCGAACTAGAATTACCCGAACCAAAACAATGGGCTGACCTCCAACCAAAAGAAAACAACACAGATAAAGCTATTTGGGCATTGACAGTTGTAAGAGTATTTGTGGACATGGAAGGGCCTAGAGAAGAAGCTATAACGGCGATTCAAGATGCCTGGCAGGTAAAAAGTCTCGCGCCACCAAGTGAAGAGGCTGCTTCTGAATGGGAGTCAGGAGAAGATGCCGCTCTTTTGGAGGGTCTGTACAAAGGGATTGGCGCGTTCAAGGGTTGGCTCGTATGGTTAAGCGCACATTTTGAATCTGCGCAAGCCGCAGCTGATGGAATAGATGAGACTGCCAAACTTTCAGAGATGATGAGTCAAGTAGTTCCCGCAGCTGAGTTTATAATAGGATCAGTCGTCCCAGGACTTGAGTCAGCTGCCTCAGCAGTTAAAGCCACAGGCTATGAGGGTGACTACGTCTCTGATTTACAGTTAATGTCTGCAGGCGCAGAAAATATTGGGGAAGCGGCACAACAGCTAAGTGATCACTTTAAAGAGCTTGAAGCCATGGCAGATGAAGCAGCAAAGAAGTCGGAAGAAGCTTCAGTTGGCGATGCCGCAGAAGGCATGCCCGCCTAATTTCTAAACCGCAAATTGTGTAAATAGTCTGATCGCATGATATTATAATCATGTAGAGGAGAATGATTGTATGTCACGTAAGCGCCGAAAAAAGTATAATCCTTTAAAGGCATCAGCAGGTGCTCGTCGCAAAGCACATTTCGCAGCTGGGGGTACACCAGCGATGTGGCGAGGCCGGGCAGCTACTCTTGATGAGTCACGATCTAAAGCACGTTTAAACAAGTACGCTTGTAGAAGAGCTGTGAAGGGAGAAGAATAATGTTTGAATTTTTGGTAGGTGCGGCCGCTGCGATTTACATTTGGAAGTGGTGGACCGAGAAGTAAGTGAAGGCAGGTGATTTAGTAGTGTTTAGTCTTTCTGCTGTAAATGAGCAAACAACACAGTGGTTTGTTAACTACGCAAAGAATAGAACACCAATGCTAGTTGTAGGGTTTATGAATGGACATGCAACGTTACTTCGTCCCGATGGTTCTCAATGCTCAATAAAGCCGAGTTCTCTGGAGGTTATTAGTGAAAATCGGTGATTTAGTTGTAATGCCGGAATCTGCTACGTCCGGACGTTTTCGGGCGCAGGACCTAGGTGTGGGCCTGATTGTAAACGATGTAATCGTAAGAAATCGTATTGGTGTGATGTGGTCCGATGGAGAAGGCCAGATTGACTATGAACCGGTTGAGTGGTTAAGTGTTATTAGCAATTGCGAGGTATCGAAATGAAAATCCTCGACTTACATGGTGTAAAACATGCAGATGTAGAGGATCTTATTGTCAAGGCGTGTGCTTCGAGTGATGTTCCGTTTATAGTAATTACTGGAAAATCTAATGCGATGAAGAAGCTTGTAGGTGCTGCAGCAAGACTAATGAACTTAGACGCTCGTGACGCTATCGACAACCCTGGCAGGATTATAATTGATGAACCCGGGTGATTTGGTCAGACTTAAAGGGTCTACGTGGTCTTCGTATGAGCGCCAAGGAGAGATAGGTCTCGTGATCGAGACTAATATTTCACACAGCGTCCAGGGATTTGACACTGAGTTTTCACGTATAATGTGGAGCAAGGAGTCTGTGCGAGGAAATATTAGTGTAGTAAGAACTGATCATCTAGAGATTATTATCTAGCTTTAGTTATTCCTACGAACGACTAGTATCTTCTCCCATGACACTGTAGTCATTTCTGTACCACACAGAAGATCACACATATCAGGCTTGCCTAACCTATAAGTTATCTTGTAAAGTATCCCAGAAGTCTTCTCTGATTCACCAGGCCCTATGCCTTTTTTAAATGCTACAACTAGATCACCGATTTGAGGTGTCAATATTGATGCTTCAGTAAGAATGTTCGGCTCTAAGAACATTTTTTTGCATATCTTTTTTGGGACGATATGGCAGGATGATGTGTAGAGAGAATTACTCTCAACGATCAAGTCTGATTCACCTACTACCAAGACTTTGCAAAGTGAAACACTATCAGCTACATGTGTTTCTTTTCCATGCTCGCCTCCAAAGACTGCAACAAGATCGCCTACTTCAATATCTTTCAAAATTCCTCTCTAACAATTTTAAATATTTAAGTCTGCCGGTATTCTTACTATTTAGTAATAGCATCATGAGTAATTCACGTCTACTAAAAATCATAGCTTACAAGTCTGAAGTATTGTCGCTAGAAGAGCAAGAATACGAAGAGCGCAATTTGCAGTACGTAGAAGAATTTAACAAAGACTTTCATCTTGAATTGTCATATGCCCATGAGACTGAAATGAAAGATGACAAAAACAACGTCGAATCAAAACTAAAGATGCCCAATGAGTCACTTAAGAAAATTCATAGAAAGTTGGCACTTGCTACACACCCTGACAAAAACTTAGACAAAGACACATCAGAAGATTTTAAAGAAATACAAGAAGCGTATGAGCAAGGTGACGGCCCTACGCTAATAGGAAAGCTACTAGACTATGATCTAGACATAGAGTTGTCTGAGATTGAGTTACGAGATATCCAGAAACAGCTCGATATGAGAACAGGACTGCTGGAGCAGAAAAAACAGACCTGCGCATGGGTGTGGCACAACTCTTCAAAGGATGACAATCCCGGTTTAAGACTACAAATAAGGCAGTCTATGGGTATTGATGAGGCATTATTCCAAGCCTGGCTAAAAACTCGATAAGCGAAATAGAGTTTTAAGATAATTTCAGTTTGACTATAGTTTTCTGTAAACTTGGTGAACAAATACATGCCTATTGATATCATCCGACCTTTTGGTCCATGCATTGGAAAATTTAAGCTACCTACAGAGATGGTCGGCGCAGTCAACAGCTATATTGAAAATGTTGAGAAAGACGAAGAGAAGATAGCTGACCTAGACTGGTCTTCGCGATTAGTTGGAAAAGTAACACAAGAAGTAAGAGTGCAGGATGAGGTCTTAGCGCCCTACTCAGAGTTTTTAACAAGCTGCGTTGAAGAGTACTTAAATCAAATAATTCCCATGGGAGTGGTTAATTTTAGCACTGCACCCTGGAAGATTGTTAGAAGAAACGGATGGGTAGTGAGGTCTTACGCGGGGGATTTCAACCCTATGCATGTTCACAATAACGCAAACATATGCATTGCAGGATTTCTTAAGCTGCCGAATTGGGAAGAAGAAATGCATAACGACAATCTAGATCATGCTCCTGCTAGAGGAAAACTTTGTTTTATGTATGGAAACACAGTTGAATGGAGTAACAATACAGCACTGATAGAACCTAATGTTGGTGACTGCTATGTATTTCCGGCTTCTCTTACACACTTTGTATACCCATTTAAATCAGATGGTGAGCGTAGATCGATATCGATCAATTTTGACAGAGTCTACGTCAAATAGTGCTAAAAAGCCTAGTCTTTTGTGCAAGAAGCCACCCACTGGTGTATAATAAACATGTCGAAGAGGGGACGAACCCCCAAAGGAGAAGATTCGATATTGGGTTACGGTTATCGCAGTCTGCGACCGGAGTGGAAGAAGGACTGGGCTATGGAGGCCGAGTTCGACGCCGAGGGTGTGACGCTCACACTGTTCAGCAGCGACATCTGGCACTACAACAAGTTCTACCTCACCTTCGAGGCCCTCAAGACCTGGCGCGCCTCTGGCAAGTTCCTCGCTGACGCCGACTGGCTCCGCTCGGAGTTCGTCCGCCAGGTGCTGCAGAAACCTGAAGTCGCGGACAACATGCCACACAGCGGCCCGCGTAACTGGAGCTCTCGCGAGAACTGGCTTAAGCCGGTCCCCCTCGCTGATCATATCATGGAGCACGGGGAGTGGATAGAATGAAAGTCGGTGACCTGGTAAAGTTTAACAAGTCCGGGGCTCTTGCCTTGATTCTTCAAGTTTCTAATGAAGGTGGTTACAACTCGATGGAGCTTCATGTTCTTGGGGATGCCTTAGCACACACAGCGCTGAGGGGAGGCACACTGCAAAACCCCGTAAACCTTACTTGGATGTCAGAACATATGCTAAAAAGAACAACTGAGGTGTTAAGTGAAAGTCGGTGATTTGATCATGCGTGGACCGAAGTGGATCCACGGCTCCATAGACGGAGATGACCGTTATACGGGCACCATTTTACGACTTGACAGGTACAGTGGTAGGGACGATCAACGAATACTTCCGTTCCCCGACCATGGACAACAGATAGTTGAGGTGCTCTGGAACACGTCCCACACAGGTTGGATTGCGGCGTCTAGAGTGGAGGTTGTCAATGAAAGTCGGTGATCTGGTAAAATCTAACTCTGGAACAAAGCATCACGGCAAAGTCGGCATTATCATTGGTGAAGAGCCTCGATGGCCAAACGAGCCCCGAGAAGATGCTATTCTTTTTGAAGTACTGTACCCAAGTGGTATTCGTGTTAAGTGGGACGACCGTAATCTCGAGGTTATCAATGAAAGTCGGTGATCTAGT
>MDSZ01023065.1_pt1 | contig 29718 bp, 46 predicted proteins | sample 811201 | NCBI WGS metagenome assembly MDSZ01 (sample SAMN05326647, study PRJNA326480) | marine metagenome | isolation source: seawater | place: Indian Ocean: North | collected 2010 | reverse complement strand
CGGAGTATAGCGCAGCCTGGTAGCGCATCTGCTTTGGGAGCAGAGGGTCGTAGGTTCGAATCCTACTACTCCGACCAATTTGGGGAAGCTGGGCACGAGTGAGCCCACCGGACTGTAAATTCGACGCGAAAGCTGTGGAGGTGCGAATTCCTCCCTTCCCCACCAAACAATATAGGGGTAAAGTGTTACGGTAGCACATCGGATTCCAAATCCGAGAGACTGGGTTCAATTCCTAGTACCCCTGCCATAAATCCAGCTAAATAGTGTGTATGAATACATTACGTAAGTTGTGGCATGAAGATATAAAATCACTTTCTAAAGAAATAGAAAACTTAGACAGGCAGTGGTTAAATAAAGAAATAACTACACTTGACTATATGGCTGCCAGAGAACAAAGGATAATAAAAATAGTTGAAATGAAAACTATTATAAAAGAGCGAGAAGCTAATGGCTGTAACTGATACCAACCCTGCTAATAAAAATATGTTGAACCCAGCTGGGTTTAGATTTTCTATTAATAGAACACCACATCTAAACTATTTTACATATAATGTTCCTTTACCTACTTTAACGTTAGGTGATTATGATCAAGAAACACCGTTTGTTAGATTACCTTATCCAGGTGATAAGTTAAGGTATGAGCCTCTATCAATAAGATTTAGAGTTGATGAGGATTTAGAAAATTATTTAGAAATACATAACTGGTTAGTATCATTAGGATATCCAGAAAATTATGAACAGTCTGCATATAGAGGTAATAGAGGTAAACAACTAGCAACTTCAAATATATATTCAGATGGAACTCTTTTTATACTAACAAGTCACAAACAAGCAAATATACAAGTAGACTTTAAAAGACTAATACCAATATCTCTTAGTGAGATAAATTTTGATGCTCAAGATACTAATGTAGAATATTTGGAAGCAACAGCAACGTTTAGATATTATGTTTATTCAATAACTAAACTTTAACTTGCATCCTTATAGTTAGTATATTATAATAAGTGATATAAACATTTGTGGATATATTATGACAATTGAAGAAATAATGAATCAGTGGCTTGCGGAAGCAAAGATAGATGATGTTGATCTAGATACAGAAAGTCTATCAGTCCCTTCCTTACATGCAAAATATCTTAAGCTGCTTTATACAGAAAAGTTAAAGTTGCGTAAGTTTAATATACAAAAAAAGACACTATCAAAAGTGTTACGAGAATATTATCAAGGTGATTTAAATAACCCTGAAGATTTAAAAGAAATACAGAGAGAGCCTTGGGCACGAACTGTACTAAAAACTGATTTAAATAGTTATGTAGATGGTGATGAAGAAATGATTAAGCTCCTGACTAAGATTGCATATCAAGAGGAGGTGGTTTTGTTATTAGAAGATATCGTTAAGAATATTAATAATAGGACATTTCATATAAAAAATGCGATCGAGTGGAGAAAACTTACCAACTTCGGCGTATAGAGAATTGATTACATTATCCAAAGTGAATGAAGCATATCTACGTGTAGATAGTGCAGGCGGAGTAAGACAAGAACTAAATGAATTTTTTTCATTTTATGCACCTGGCTATAAGTTTATGCCAGCATATAGAAATAAATTCTGGGATGGAAAGATAAGATTATTTAATGGTAAAAATAATACTATTTACTATGGCTTACTTCCTTATATAAAAAGTTTTTGTAATGATAGAGATTACGATTTAGAGTTTGATGAATCTCTAGAATTAACTAATGAATGTTCATTACATGAAGTATCAGAATTTGCAAAAGAATTAAATATACCTCATGAGTTAAGAGACTATCAGCTTGAAGCAATAGCACATTGTATAAGAGAGAATAGAGCAATGGTTCTCTCCCCTACCGCTTCTGGTAAGTCGTTAATCATATACATGTTAACTCGTATGTACGCGGAGCACAAGGCTCTGATAGTTGTCCCTACGGTCTCTCTTGTACATCAGATGAATGGTGACTTTAAATCATACGGTTATAATAAAGAATGTAAGTTAATAACTGCTGGTGTTGATAAAGAAAATATTCAAGAAAGAGTAACTATAACTACTTGGCAATCAGTTTACAAAATGCCAAAAAAATGGTTTGATCAGTACGATGTAGTAATAGGAGATGAAGCTCATCTATTTAAAGCTAAGTCATTAACATCCATAATGACTAATTTATCTGATTGTAAATATAGATTTGGGTTTACAGGAACATTAGATGGTACCGAAACTCATAAATTAGTTTTAGAAGGTTTGTTTGGTGCTGTAAAAAGTTTTGTCAAAACAAAAGAACTAATTGAACAAGGCACAGTAGCAGATTTAAAAATAAAAATACTTGCATTAAAATATCCAGAAGAAGTTGCTAAACAATGTAAAGATTTAAAGTTTCAAGACGAAATAGATTTTATTGTACGTAATGAAAAACGAAATAAATTTATTACTAATCTTACTAAATCATTAAATGGTAATACGTTAGTTTTATTTCAATATGTTGAAAAGCATGGTAAGATATTGTTTGATAAGATACAGCATAGCCTAAATAGTAAAAGAAGAGTCTTTTTTGTATTTGGAGGTACTGACGCTGAAACAAGAGAAAGTATTCGTGAAATAACAGAACGTGAAACAGACGCTGTTATTATTGCTTCTTACGGAACATTTAGTACAGGTATTAATATAAGAAACTTACATAACATTATTTTTGCTTCTCCGTCAAAATCAAAGATACGTAATCTACAATCTATAGGTCGTGGATTAAGAAAAGGTAGTAATAAAGAAACCTGTACGTTGTATGATATTGCTGATGATCTACAGTATAAGAAAAAAATAAATTATACTTTAAAGCATTTACAAGAAAGAGTAAAAATTTATAATGAAGAACAGTTCCAATATAAAATTTATAAAATAAGATTGGATTAAAAATGGATGTAAAAAACGATAATTTAAAAGTATTGAAACTTACCTCTGGAGAAACTATTGTAGGTAAAATTTTTATTAAAAAAGAAACACCCTTTCTTAGAGTAGAAGATCCTGTACAGTTTACTATGATGTGGAATGGTGCACACAAAGGCACATTAGTAGCAAGTAAGTGGGTAGAATCGGATGAAACATCATTTAATATACCTATGCATCAAATTATAGCTACTGCATCTCCAAACGAAATGTTGAGAGACTATTATAGTAATGCTGCAGAAGATATTAAAAATACTGAGTTTTTAGATGAAGAAGAAAATTTAGAAGAGCTTGCTGAAATGTGGCTTGAATCTAAAGATAGGATACTTCATTAGTTGCAATTTGGTAAATATTATGTTATAATAAATTTGTTATATTTTGTAAGGTTTGATTTGTATGGCTAAAAAAAGAAAAAATGAGTATGTAAATAATAAGGACTTTCTAGCAGCTCTTATTGAGTATAGAGCTTCTATTAAAGCTGCAGCTGATGCTGGTAAACCTAGGCCGAGGGTTCCTAATTATATTGGTGAATGTGTAATGAAAATTGCTACCCACCTAGCTCGTAAACCTAACTTTATAAATTATACTTTTAAAGAAGAAATGATTGGTGATGGTATTGAAAACTGTCTTCAGTATATCGATAATTTTGATCCAGAAAAATCTAAAAATCCTTTTGCATACTTTACTCAGATAATTTGGTTCGCTTTTTTAAGACGTATTCAAAAAGAAAAGAAAGCGCTTTATGTAAAATATAAAATGACAGAAAATGTTAATATTATGAATATGACATCTGAGAAGCAATCACATGATCAAGGTACTAATTATAACGATGAAGTTAAACATAGTGAATGGTCAAACGAGTATATGAGTAATTTTATAGAAGACTTCGAAGCTAATAAAAGACGTAAAGTCAAAAAGCGAGAAGAAAAAGCGCAAGAGAAAAAATAAATGAAAATAGCTTTAGTTACTGATACTCATTTCGGTGCACGGAATGACAATACTGCTTTTGCAGAATATTTTAAGCAGTTTTATGATACAATATTTTTCCCATACTTAAAAGAAAATAATATTACTGAAATTATTCATCTCGGTGATGTTGTAGATAGACGTAAATATTTAAATTATCAAACTGCTGAAATAATGCAAGAGGCTTTTTTTGACCCTATCATTAACAACAATTATAATGTTAATATTATTATTGGTAATCATGACACCTATTACAAGAATACTAATAAGGTTAACTCTATTTCTCGTTTGTATAATTCTTATACTGGTGATAATATCCATTGGCATGATAATAAGCCCGGAGTTGTTAATTATGACGGTTTAGATATAATGTTGTTACCATGGATATGCACTGATACGTATGAACCGTTTCTTAAAGAAGTGCAAGAGACAGATTGTCAAGTATTATTTGGACATCTAGAACTAAAAGGTTTTATAATGCATAAAGGTGCTATTAATACTAATGGTATGGAGTCTAATATTTTTGATAAATTTGATGTTGTATGTTCCGGTCATTTTCATCATAAAAGTACTGTCGGTAATATTAACTATCTTGGATGTCCATATGAAATAACTTGGTCTGATTATGATGACCCGAGAGGTTTTCATATCTTTGATACTGAAACAAGAGAGTTAGAGTTTATTCGAAATCCATTAACTATGTTCCATAAAATTTGGTATGATGATAGTAACACAACTATGGAACAAGTAGTTAATAGAAACTATGAACCAATGCGAAACTGTTATGTTAAAGTAATTGTAACTAATAAAGATAATCCGTTTTGGTTTGATATGTTTATTGAGAAACTTGAAAAGGTAAGTCCATTACATGTTCAAGTTGTAGAAGATCATCTGAATCTTGATTTAGAGTCTGATGATGAAATTGTAAGCGAGGCTGAAGATACATTAACTATATTACACAAATATGTAAATACATTAGATGTTAATGTTGATAAAGAAAAACTAGAAACAAAAATAAAAGATTTATATTCTGAAGCCCTTTCTGTGAGTTAGTATATGATTACCTTTAAGTACTTACGGTACAAGAATATCTTGTCTACCGGAAATAGTTTTACCGAAATAAAATTAAATAAATCTAAATCGACTCTAATCGTTGGTGAAAACGGTTCGGGTAAAAGTACTATGCTTGATGCCTTATCATTTGTTCTTTATGGTAAGCCGTTTCGTAAAATTAAAAAATCTCAGTTAATGAATAGTATTAATAAAAAAGGTTTAGAGGTTGAGGTTGAGTTTGTAGTTAATCAAAAAAAATATAAAGTAGTAAGAGCAGTAAAACCTAATAAGTTTGAAATATATGAAAACGATACTCTTTTAAATCAAGACGCTGCTGCTCGTGATTATCAAGAAGTTTTAGAAAAAACTATTTTAAAACTTAATCATAAATCTTTTAGTCAAATTGTTGTACTTGGTAGTAGTACATTTGTACCTTTTATGCAATTATCTGCAATGAATCGTAGAGAGGTAATTGAAGACTTATTAGATATTAATATATTTACTACTATGAATTCTCTTTTAAAAGAAGAGGTATCTAAAAATAAAGCAGCTATTATTGATAATGATTATCATATTAGTTTAGCTGAAGAAAAAATCAATATGCAAAATAACTATATTGATAATATAAAAGAAAATAATGATAAAAGAGTAAATGAACAAAAAGTAAAAATTGCTAAAGCTGAAACTGAAAAGAAAAAATTTACATTATTAGTAGAAGAGTTAACAGAACAGATTAGTGGTAAGCAAGAAACTATTACAGATATTGATTCTCTAAAAGAGAGAAGAAAGAAAGTAGAGCATTTAGAATCTAAATTAAAAGATAAAATAAAAAGACTTCAACATCAAATAGAATTTTATCATGATCATGACAATTGTCCTACCTGCAATCAAGATATAGATAATGATTTTAAAGAAAGTACTATTGAAGAAAAGTCCGCTGCATTAAAAGAAACTGAAAGTGGGTTTGATAATATTCAAACTGAGTGGGATAAAATTAACGATAGAATAAATGAAATATCTGAAATACAATCTGAGATTACTTCTCTTAATAGTAAGTTAACTGAAAGTAATTCTAATATCACAGCTCTTAATAAACTTATTGATAGTATAAATGATGATATTAACTCTATTGAAAATACTGAAGAAGCAGATAATAAACAAAAAGAAAAATTAGAAACTCTAAAAAAAGCTCTTACTAAATTAGAAGTAATAAAAACCGATCATTACGAGAGTAGATCTATATTAGAAGCCGCATCTGTAATCTTAAAAGATACAGGAATAAAAACTCGTATTATTAAACAGTATGTTCCTGTAATGAATAAACTCATAAATAAATATCTTGCCTCAATGGACTTCTTTGTCCAATTCGAATTAGACGAAAGCTTCAATGAAACAATTAGATCAAGATTCCGCGATGAGTTCTCTTATGCATCTTTTTCAGAAGGTGAAAAAATGCGTATTGACTTGGCTTTATTGTTTACATGGAGAGCTATTGCTAAACTACGCAATTCTGTTAGCACTAATTTACTCATTATGGACGAGGTATTTGACTCCTCTTTAGATAATAATGGTACTGATGAATTTTTGAAAATATTAAATGAGTTGACTTCTGATGTAAATGTGTTTATAATAAGTCATAAAGGTGATCAGCTTTTTGATAAGTTTCACAGTATTATTAAATTTGAGAAACATAAAAACTTTAGTAAGATTATATAATGATATTAGATTTAGTTCCATCAACAGACCCTATATTAAAAAAAGTATGCGAACCATTTAACTTTGAATCACCACAATGTGATCCAGAAAAGTTAGCGCGTGACTTAAAAGAAACTATGATAGCAAAAGGCGGTATTGGTTTAGCTGCTAATCAAGTTGGTCTTCCTTACAGAGTTTTTGTTGCTGGTGATCCTAAAGATCCAGATAATATTCATGCATTTTTTAATCCAAAAATTGTTGATGAGTCTGGTGATGTAGTATTAATGGAAGAAGGATGTTTATCCTATCCAGGATTATTTGTTAAAATTAAGAGACGTGAGACAGTAAGAGTTCGTTATGCAGATCCAAGAGGTGAAGTTACAACTGAGATTTTTGATGCAATACCTTCAAGAGTAATTCAGCATGAATATGATCACTTAGATGGATTAGTTTATTTTAGTCGTGCAAATAGATTTCATCTTGATCAAGCAAAAAGACAGAAAAAAAAGCTTGATAAAAGACGAAAAGCAAACTATAATAGACTAAATACGGTATAACAGTGCCCTTCCACTGTCCAATAACTAGGAGAAAAAATGACTACCGATCAGGCAAGAGAGTATACTTACTCGGAAATATTTCACTCTATTCAAGGTGAAGGTCATTATACAGGCGTACCAACAGCGTGGATAAGATTCTTTTTATGTAATCTACAATGTAATGGCTTTGGTCAAGACGACCCTACTAATCCAGAAACTTACGATTTACCTTTTAAAGACTTTGATCTCTCTCATATAAAGAGGGTCGAAGATCTTCCTGTATGGGAAAAAGGATGTGATAGTTCTTATACGTGGTCTAAAAAATATAGACATTTAATGTCAAAAGCAACTGCTGATGTTATAGCAGATAGGCTTGTTGACATTATGAAGCATGAAACTAACCCTCAAGGATTATTTGAACATCCATTATCTAAGCAAAAAGGTCATTTATGTTTTACTGGTGGTGAACCTTTAATGAAACATGCACAACAAGCTATTCCAGAAATATATGAGAGTTTGTTACGTAGAGGTAATATACCTGGTTCAATGACATTTGAGACAAATGGTACTCAAAAGCTTACATCTGATTTTATAGATTACTGGATGGATAAACAAGTAGCTGAATTATTCTTTTCTTGTTCTCCTAAACTATGGACAGTAGCAGGTGAAAAAGCAAAGAGAGCTATTAAACCTGAATATGTTGCTGAGTATCATAATCTATCTGGTAGAGGTCAATTAAAATTTGTACTGGGTGATGTTCAGGAACAATGGGATGAAATGGATAGTGTAGTAGAGTTATTTAGAAAAGAAGGCATTAATTGGCCCGTATGGGTAATGCCTGTTGGTGCTAGAGAAGAAGAGCAAGTTAGTTCAGCTGGTAAGGTGGCAGAAATGGCTTTTAAAAGAGGTTATAATGTATCAGCTAGAGTACATGTATACTTGTTTGGTAATGCGATTGGAACATAGGAGAATAAAATGGTAAAAGGTAAATATTTTAGTACTAAGACTTATGGTCATAATATAGGTCTTAGTGCTGTTTTTCGTCAACCTCATGCAGACTCTCATTGTAGATTTTTACACGGTTATAGTTTACAATTTAAGTTTGTATTTGGATGTAGTGAATTAGATCATAAAAACTGGGCTGTTGATTTTGGTGGTTTAAAGCCTTTAAAGGCTTGGCTTGAAGATTCTTTCGATCATAAAACTGTAATAGATTTAAATGATCCATTTAAAGTACAATTTGAAAAAATGCAAGAGCTTGGATTGCTTGAGTTAACTATTTTTGATGGTGTAGGTGCAGAAAAATTTGCCTACCATGCTTGGAAGTTTGCCGACAAACTTATTCGAGATGCAACTGATAATCGATGTTGGTGTGAGTCTGCTGAATGTGCAGAACATGGAGCTAATAGTGCTATCTTTACACCCTATGAGCATCCATCAATCGTATTTAAAGAACCAGTTTAATTTAAGGAGAAAAGAATGTCAAAAAATAACCCAGAGTTAGGACGTCTGGTAAACGAACATCTAGATAAGTTAGGTATTAATACACCTATGACTGATCTAGTATCTGAAGATAGAGAAGTTAAAATTAAAAAGATTGAAGATCTTACTAGACAAATGCTAGAAGTTTTAGGTTTAGATTTAACTGATGATTCATTGGAGGAAACTCCTATACGTGTAGGTAAAATGTATGTTGATGAAATTTTTTCTGGACTACGTTATGATACATTTCCTAAATGTACTACTGTAGAAAATAAATTTTGTCGTAATCAAGAGTTTGTTCTTGAAAAAGATATTACATTATATTCTGATTGTGAGCATCATTTACGTCCTATTATAGGTAAAGCTCATATTGCATATATTCCTGGTAAAAAGGTTTTAGGTTTATCTAAGCTAAATCGTATTACTCAATATTTTGCTCAACGACCTCAGGTGCAAGAACGATTAACGCAACAGATTGCTGAGGCTATTGCTTTTATTACTGAATCAGATGATGTTATGGTTGTTGTAGAAGCAGCTCATACTTGTGTATCGCAACGCGGTATTAAAGATACTAAATCATCTACCTCTACTGCATGTTGTAAAGGTGTGTTTGGTGATCATGACTCTGTGTTACGCAGAGAAGTTATTGCAAGTATTTAAGAGGTATTATATAATGAATCATATGAATGTATCTTTTGTTAAAAGTACAATACGAATGATAGCTTGTATTCTTGGAATACTACTTCAGAGTATAACTGTATTAGGTTTTCTCTTGCTATTAGCTGAGATATTAGGTATAATAGAAGAGGTTGTAGATAAACGTGAGGAGATATAATGAAGATAGCGCATGAAGCTCCATTAAGTATATTTGATAAAGTTCAAGAAGTAACTGATTACGACTATGCATTAGTGCATATGTTTGAAGAGAACAAAGCTTACTTTGATGTATTTGTAAAAGCTTTAGAAAATGGTAGAGAAGTTATACTAGATAACTCTATCTTTGAATTAGGTGAAGCTTTTGATGCTAAAAAATATGCATGGTGGGTTGATGTATTGCGTCCTACGTATTATATTATACCTGATGTATTAGAAGATTGTGATGGTACTATACGAAATTTTGATTCATGGATGGAAAATTATTCTCATCGGTTTCGAAATGTAAAAACTATCGCTGTTGCGCAAGGAAAAAGTTATAACGAGGTTATTAGATGTTATGAATATCTTGTTGATAAAGTAGATAAGATAGCAATATCGTTTGACTATTCTTTCTTTGAAAGCTGGTATGCTAATATGCCTACTAAATATCATGCTTGGTGTGCTGGAAGACAAGAACTACTTGAAACTATGGTTCATCATAATGTAATAAGAAAAGATAAACCTCATCATTTGTTAGGTTGTAGTTTACCGCAAGAGTTCAAAAAGTATAAGAAGTATGAATGGATAGATTCTGTTGATACTTCTAGTCCTGTTGTTCATGGAATAAAAAATATAACTTACGCACCTAATCAAGGATTAAATAATAAACAGAGTGTTAAACTATTTACTTTAATGGAAGAAGAAGTTGTGGACTCTTGGAACGATATACTTTATAATATAAATGAATTTAGAGGATACTGTAATGTCAATATATGAAGGGTCTAGATGGCCGAAAAAAAGATGGATAGCTATTTTTTCTCAGACTGGAACTGAGATAGCTGATATTATTCAAACAATAAAAGTAAGACCGGATAAAATTTTAACTAATAATCCTAATCCTGAAACTATATCTCCTCTTCTAGAAGATAGGTGGGAGTATTATCATAAAGATCAAATTGAAGAGTTGCTTGGTTATGAGCAAGATGTATGTGGAGATAGATTGTTAGTAACATTACATGGTTACTTAAAACTTATTACTCCGGAAACTATACAGAAAGGTGTAAAGATATTAAATGGTCATCCTGCAGATATAGAAACTTATCCTGAATTAAAAGGAAAAGATCCTCAAGAAAAATATTGGGAGAATATCGATAAGTATGATAGTTTTGGATCTGTTATTCATGTAGTTAATGAAGGAGTAGATGAAGGTAATATTGTAGCAAAGTATGCTGTAGATAAAAGTTTTATGAACATTGAAACTAAAGACGATGTTTATAAAGCTTTACGTACTACTTCTTTAAATTGTTGGACTCAATTTTTTACGATGGATGGGGAGAATAGTATAATATGATGAAAGGTTATAGACAGATTATGGGTGTGAATGACGAGATTGAAGAAACTGGAGAGTCAAGACCTAATCATTATAGTCAAGATCCTGACTCTATAGAATGTATTGATGTTATTAAACAGTTATGTAAAGAGCATCAAAATGATCCTTTTACTGATTATAATCGATATCAAGCGTTTAAATATTTGTGGCGTTTAGGTAAAAAGGATGATGTATTGTTTGATTTAAATAAAGCAATAACTTTCTTAGAGTTTGCAAGGAGTGCATTAGAAGAAGAGAGAGGATTAAATAATGAGTGAAATTGAAAATATTGCTAGTGTTCATTTAGGTAAAGCTGGAGATGGAAGTGTAGTTAAACCCTATATTACTCCTGATGATATTGATTCTAGTCTATTAGTAGGTATACCTAGACATTTAAATAGAACTCAGTATGAAATTGATGATGATAATTTACCGTTTGTAGGAACTGATTCGTGGAACGGCTATGAGTTTTCTTGTTTACTTGAAAACGGTTTTCCTATTTGTGGTCAAGTAAGGTGGGACTATAATGCTGACTCTGATAATATTGTAGAGTCTAAATCTGCTAAGTTATATCTTAATTCTTTTAATATGGCTAAAATGGGTAGTACTATAAGAGACGCTATCTATAATTCTGAGCAAAGAATTGCTGCTGATATGACTAATGTACTTGGTTTAAAAGATAAGTTTGATATTAATGTATCTATTCATACTAATGATGATCATACTTGTAAACCTGTAGGAGGATATTTTGCTCCTCTTGAAGAAATTGTTGATGTAGAAAAAATTGAGTTCGATGCTTTTAATGAGAATCCTGATATACTTGATGTAGTAAGATCTAATCATTCTCAAGTTCATAGATTATCATCTAAGTCATTACGTTCTAATTGTAGAGTAACTAATCAACCTGATTGGGGTGATGTTTATATTCATATTAAAGGTCTGAATTCTGTATCGTCGACATCTTTACTAAAGTATATTGTAAGTATGAGAAAAGAAAATCATTTTCATGAAGAGATTTGTGAATGTATCTATAAACGGTTGTATGATCTTTTAGATCCTGAAGAACTAATGGTTACATGTTTGTATACTCGTAGAGGAGGTATTGATATTAATCCTGTACGAGCTAGTAATAGTGAACTACTTGGTTATATTCCTATTGCAGATTCTTTTAATTTACCTTTAAAAACTATGAGGCAATAATGAGATTAAGTGAAGCGTTAAACGCATTACCGGAGACTGATCAAAACGTTCTGTCTGTACTGTCAGGCGGATTAGACTCTAGTATTATGACTATGATATTAGTGGAAAAATATGGTAAAGATAGAGTAAAAGCTTTATCTTATAATTACGGTCAAAAGCAAGCTGTTGAACTAGCTAAAGCTAAAAAGATGTGCGATCAATTAAATATTGCTCATAAAACTTTAGGTTTAGGTATACTCGGTGAAATAGCAGAACCTATGTCTGCTAATATAAAAGGCACTGATGTAGAGATGCCTGATATACAAGACGTGTTAGGAGATCCTCAACCTAAAACTTATGTACCGTTTCGTAATTTAATTTTGTTATCTTTGACTATGGCTCAAGCAGAAGTAAATAAAGCTTCTCATGTATTTACTGGTCTTCAAGTTCATGATGAATATGGTTACTGGGATACTTCTCAAAAGTTTGTTGATAGTTTAAATGCTGTAGCTATTCAAAATAGAACGCATAAAGTATCTATTGTTGCTCCGTTTAGTCAACTATCTAAAGCAGATGAAATAAGAATATGTATGGAGTTAGGAAAAGAAGAGTTGCTTTACCATACACTTACATGTTATAATCCAGATAACTTAGGTAGGTCATGTGGTAAATGTCCATCCTGTGCTGAGCGTATTCAAAACTTTGCTAAGGTTGGAATTATTGATCCGATTGAATATAGTATAGATATACCATGGGATGATTTAAGAATATGTGCAGCATAACAGCGTCAAAAGATCTTGATAAATTAACTGAACTGATAGAATTAAATTCATATAGAGGAACTCATTCTCACTCTATAAGTGCTTTTTCTATAGGAGGTATGTTCGATACAATATATCTTCCTAATGATTTACTTTATCAGGAAATGGGTTTTGGTCCATTAGATTTAAATGAACATAAAAAAGAACTTAGTAAACTTACTGATGCATATTTTGTAGCGCATCAACAAGCACCTACTACAGAGAGTAAAGATCAAAAATCTATACATCCAGCTCATCATAATGACTCTATGTTATGGCATAATGGTATTATAAAAGAAAAAACTATAACAAAGCTACAAGATGAGTTAGAAACAAAATGTACATGGGATACAATGTTACTTTTAAAATATATTGACATACATGAAAGTCCTGATAATGTAGATGGCACGTTTAGTTGTATGTTGTATGATGGTGTATCTTTATCTATTTTTAGAAATGAAATAAGTCCAATGTTTATAGATAATGAGCTAAATATTTCGTCTACTAAATTTGAAAATAGTAGACGTTTAGATCCTAATACAATGTATCAGTTACATCTTCATACTAATACATTAGAAGAGTATAATAAATTTGAGACGGTTGAAAACCCTTATTATTTTAATTAAGTGAGATATTATGACGAATTATACCCGCATTAAAGATTGGTCTGATGAAAGACTAATCACTCAACAAAATCCTGACCGTAATGGCTTTCTTGCCATGATTGTAGAAGAGTTAGGTGAATTCCTAGAAGCTAAAGACGATCACGGCCGCGTGGATGCGATGGCTGATATTATTGTATTTTGTTATGGTGAAATAGCAAAGTATGGTTATGATGGTGATAAAGTTATGGATGAAGTAATAAAAGAAATTAGTTCGCGAACCGGTGCTTATGATCCTACTACTAAAAAATGGCAAAAAGATAAGTCACCTGAAGCACAGGCAAAATGGTATACAGCAGATTTTACTGACTGTAGAATAAATGAGGAATAATATGGCGCAAGTTGAAATTAGTATATCTAAAGAAGCTCTTAAACAGAAAAAAATAATGGTAGCAACACCAATGTATGGTGGACAATGCTATGGTTATTATGCTAAAGCGTGTACTGACTTAGTTCGAACTGCTATGAAGTATGGAGTTCAAGTAGACTTTTTTTATCTGTTTAATGAGTCGTTAATTACTAGAGCTCGTAACTATCTTGCTGATGAGTTTTTAAGAAGTGATTTTACTCATTTGATGTTTATTGATAGTGATGTAGGTTTTGATCCTATGGATGTTCTTGCTCTTGCAGCTATTGCTGATGGAAAAGAAAAAGAAGTTGTTTGTGGACCTTATCCTAAAAAAGCTATTTCATGGGAAAAAATTAAACGTGCTGTTGATAAAGGTTTTGCTGATAATGACCCTAATGTACTAGAAAAGTTTGTCGGTGATTATGTATTTAACCCTGTTGATTTAGATGGTTCAGGACAAATAAAACTTGATGAACCTGCTAGGGTACTAGAAGGTGGTACTGGGTTTATGATGATTACGAGAAGTGCTTTTGAAAAGTTTGAAAAAGCATATCCGGAATTAAAGTATAGACCTGATCATGTACGAACTAAAAACTTTGATGGTAGTAGAAAGATTACTGCTTTCTTTGACTGTGTTATTACTGAAGACGAACATAATAGATATCTTTCCGAAGATTATATGTTCTGTCAATATGCACAAAAGATAGGTATTGACATTTGGTTATGTCCATGGATGAGATTAACGCATACTGGAACTTATACCTTTGGTGGTAGTTTAGTAGACTTGGCTCAAATTGGTGCATCAGCGACTGTTGGTAAAGATTTTAAACCCCGTAAATAAAGTGAGAATTATATTATGAAATTATCTGTGAAGACTATTCAAGTCTTAAAAAACTTTTCTTCGATTAATCAATCTATTTACTTTACTCAAGGTAATAAGATAAGAACTATATCTCCGATGAAAACTATTATGGCGGAAGCTTCCGTTCAAGAAATGTTTCCTCGTGATTTTGGTATCTACGATCTTAATCAGTTCCTTGGTGTAGTAAGTTTATTTGAAGAACCTGATCTAGATTTTGATACTCATAACTTAATTATTAAAGATGATAATAAAGCTAAGAGTAATTATTTTTATGCTGATAAATCTATGATTGTTATCCCGCCTGAAAAACCTTTAGAGTTACCTGATGAACCTATTGCATTTTCTCTAAGTGATACATTTGTAAAGTCTATTTTACAGGCTGCTAATGTATTGCAATTACCAGAGATTGTTGTAAAAGGTGACGGTGAAAAGATTCAAGTAACTGCTACTAATGTAAAAAATACTACAGCTAACTCTTTTAGTTATGATGTAGGTTATACTGATAAAGTATTTGATATGATTTTTAAAGTAGAAAATCTTAAGTTGCTTTTAGGTTCTTATGACGTTAAAATAAGTAGTAAAGGTATCTCACAGTTTACCTCTATGGATGGTAATCTTATCTATACAATTGTTAATGAAGCTAGTTCAACATATACTGGCTAAGGTAAGGCCTCTTGGCAGAATGGCTATGCAGCGGATTGCAAATCCGTCTACCTCGGTTCGACTCCGGGAGAGGCCTCCAAGACCTTTTATATTATGGAGTGAAAAATGGAAGAATTTTTATGGGTCGAAAAGTACCGACCGAAAGCAATCGGAGATTGTGTTCTCACGCCCGAGCTTAAAAGTACTTTTATGGAGTTTGTTAGCAGCGGTGATATACCTAATTTACTGCTTACTGGTGGTCCTGGGATTGGAAAAACTACTGTAGCGAAAGCTATGCTTCAAGAGATTAATGCTGATTATATTGTCATTAATGGCAGTATGAATGGTAATATTGATACTCTAAGAAATGAAATACAGTCCTTTGCTTCTACTGTATCTATGACAGCAGCTCCTAAATATGTAATATTAGACGAAGCTGATTATCTTAATCCTCAATCTACTCAGCCTGCTCTTCGTAATTTTATGGAAGAGTTTAGTAATAACTGTGGATTTATTCTTACGTGTAATTTTAAGAACCGTATTATTGATCCCTTACATTCTCGATGCAGTGTTGTAGAGTTTCATATACCTAAACCTGAACGACCTAAAGTAGCTACTCAATTCTTTAAACGTGTAAGTAATATTCTTGACAAAGAAAATATTGAGTATGATCAAAAGGTTGTAGCTAAAATGGTTGAAAGTCATTTTCCTGACTTTCGTAGAGTTATAAATGAACTGCAGAGATATAGTGCTACTGGTAAGATTGATACTGGTATACTGTCGGTTAATTCTAATGTATCCGTTAAGGAGCTGTACGGACACATTAAGTCAAAGTCGTTTAGTAATGTTCGTAAGTGGTGCGCTGAACACGTTGATACCGACGTTAATACAATATTCAGACAGATATATGATGTATCTAGTGAACATATGGCTTCACATAGTATTGCACAATTAGTTCTTATTATTGCTGATTATCAATATAAAGCATCGTTTGTTGCTGATCAAGAAATTAATCTCGTAGCTTGTATTACTGAGATTATGGCTAATTGTGAGTTTAAATAATGAAACCTTTTGACTATGTAAATGATATTAATTATGGTAAAAAGAACATAATTGAAAACTCAGATAATCCAGAACTAGCTGAAAAACTCTATCCTGCTTATCTCGTAAATAAAGCTTTATCTCAATTTCCTGATACTGTACGTATTGCTAATGAAATGAATATACGTCATAGTACTGACAAAAGACTCCAATTCGACTTCTTGCTAAATATTATTCGAAGTAAGAAACGCTTTAGTAAATGGGCGAAAAAAGAAGAGAATGGAGATCTTGAACTTGTTATGTCATATTATGACTACAGTTATGAAAAAGCACAACAAGTACTGCCTCTGTTAACTAATGAACAAATAAAAATAATAAAACAGAAAAGATTTGAAGGTGGTAAAAATGTCAATTGATTTAAGTTCAATGATCGAAGTCACGTTAAACAACGAAGATGACTTCTTAAAGGTTAGAGAAACACTTACCCGTATTGGTATTGCATCTAGAAAAGATATGACTTTATATCAGTCATGTCATATACTTCATAAACAAGGCAGATATTATATTGTACATTTTAAAGAGTTATTTGCTCTTGATGGTAAACCTACAAACTTTGCAGACAGTGATAAAGCAAGAAGAAATACTATTGCTAATTTAATTACTGAATGGGGTTTGGTAAAATTAGTTGAACCTGATAAGTCACTTGATCCAGTATCGCCGTTAAGTCAAATTAAAGTACTACCATATAAAGATAAGGATGATTGGAATCTTGTCGCAAAATATAATATTGGTAGAAAAAAATAGTTGCAATTTGCAATAATAGGCATTATATTATATAAATAAAAATGAGTGCGGATGGTCCGGCTCATATACAATCTTGCTTGAATAAAAGGAGATAACCATGACAGGCATAAAAAATCTATTCCCGCGAGCCTCTTTTGTAGGCTTTGATCACCTCTTTAACGAACTTGAACGTACTGCACAACACGCACACGATCACTACCCTCCACATAATATTATTAAAATAGATGACACGAATTTTTTGATAGAAGTAGCTGTGGCTGGTTTCACTAAAGATGATATTGAAATTGAAGTTAAAGACCAGATTCTATCAGTTAGTGCAGAAAAAAAACAAGATAGTGAAAGAGAATACGTACATAAAGGCATATCTGCAAAAAGGTTTATGCGTACGTTTAGGCTGTCGGAATACGTCGAAGTAAAAGGAGCTGATATCATCGATGGTATTCTCGCAATTGAATTGGAGCATATCGTCCCTGATGCAATGCGTCCTCGTAAAGTAACCATAGGTAAAAAGCGAGGAAAAAATGGAACAAGCACTACCAAGGAGAAAGAACTACTTACTGAATAAAGTCTGGAAAGCAATAGGACGTTCATTAAACAATGCGTTTGCTAGTTTTAAACTATGTAAACAATATGAAGCGAATAGAACAATTGCTAGACAGTTACAAGCATGTGAATTTCAAAACGAAGATTATTATCATATACTTGCCAAACTAAATAAATCTGCGTTTGAAAGATACAAAGGAGAACTAAAATGAGCTCCATTATGAAAACATTATTCAGTTTTTTTCGTCCTAAAACACAGCGCGATTATGAAGAGGAATATCTAGCTAAATCTGTTGATCTTGTTGATCTTGAAAGACGCCAGAGAAGGTTATATACGAATCCAAATTTAAGCGGGTGGGTGTAAACAGACAGTGTCGTGACTTAATACACGCGCGAGGGGCCATGGTTAGCCCCTCATTTTATAGTTGACTTTTACACAAAAAGCTAATATAATTAATAGAGTCCTGAGGGGCTCTTTTTTAATCGGATATAGGATATATTATGAGTGAAGTAAAAAATATACGAATATCTTCTGGTGAAGATATTGTTGCTACAATAACTAAACGAGGTGATGGATATCTTGAAATAGAAAATCCTATCGTTGCAGTTCCTACTACACAAGGTAAAGTTGGATTTGCTCCATGGGCTCCATTTGTTGATAAAACTGATAAAACTATTAAGGTGAGTTTAAGTTTTGTAGTTTTTGAAGCTGAGCCAGATAATGATATTGTTAATCAATATAAATCAATGTATGGTGGAGTACTCTCTCCTAATAAACAAAATATTATTCTCTAATGAGCACATTTTATACTTGCGTCGATCGTTATAGTAACGATATACTATTTCGTGGCTATAAGAATGGTAAAGCTATTAAAGAACGTATAAAGTATAAACCTACTTTTTATGTTCCTGGTAATAGTGATTCTACCTTTAAAACTTTGGATGGTAAGCCTGTTGAGCCTATCATGCCTGGTACTATGCGCGAGTGTCGTCAGTTTCTAGATGAATATAAAGATGTTGGTAACTTTAAAGTTCATGGCAATGCAAATTATATTCATCAATTTATATCAGATGCTTTTCTAGATAGAGGTGTTAAACCTGATCGTGATCTAGTTAATGTTACTTCGATTGATATTGAGGTACAATCTGATAAAGGGTTTCCTCAACCTGATAAAGCAGAGCATCCTATTACTGCTATTACTATCAAAAATAATATTGATAATAAATTTTACGTATGGGGATTGTCTGACTGGTCTCCAGAAAAGTCTGAACTTAAAAAAGAAATAATTGATAATGTAGTCTATGTACAATGTGATACTGAAGCTGCTTTGTTAATGAAGTTTCTTGATAAGTGGTCTTCTAATTATCCTGATGTTATTACTGGTTGGAACTCTCGTTTATTTGATACTACGTATATTGTAAACCGTGTAAGAATTATTCTCGGTGAAGATATGATGAAAAAATTATCCCCTTGGGGTATAGTTAATGAACGTAGTATTCATATTGCTCAACGTAAACATCAAGCTTTTGATCTATATGGTATGCAGCAGTTAGATTATCTTGACTGTTTTAAAAAGTTTGGTTATAGTTATGGTATGCAAGAGTCTTATAAACTAGATAATATTGCTCATGTTGTACTTAACGAACGTAAGTTAGATTATAGTGAGTACGGTTCTCTTAATAATCTTTATCTTGAAAATCATCAAAAGTTTATTGACTATAATATTCGTGACGTTGATATTGTTGATAGATTAGAAGATAAAATGGGGTTAATTACTCTATCGATGACTGTAGCTTATAAAGGGTTAGTTAACTATGCTGACTCTTTTGGTTCTGTTGGTGTATGGGATGCTATACTTTTTAATGAACTACGTAAACGAAATATTGTTGTACCTCCTAAACAGTCTCGAGAAAAAGAAAGAAAGATAGAAGGTGCTTATGTAAAAGATCCTCAAAACGGCTCACATGAATGGGTTGTATCTTTTGATTTGAACTCTCTATATCCTCATATCATTATGCAATATAATATGTCTCCTGAGACTATTGTTAACGATAAATGTTATGAAGCTAACGTAGATGATCTCTTACAAAAAATGAAGTATGATATACCTGACGGTACTTGTATGACCGGTACTGGTCAATACTTTGATAAAAGTAAAAAAGGTATTGTACCTGAAATTATTCAAAACTTATATGATGAACGTTCTGTCTTTAAAAAGCAGATGCTTCAAGCTGAACAGAAAAAAGCTGATGGGGATAAAAGTTATAGTATTGAACGGAAAATTGTAACTTTAAATAATCAGCAGATGGCTGTTAAAATTCTTATGAACTCTCTTTATGGTGCTTTATCTAACGAGCATTTTAGATACTATGATATGAGAGTAGCTGAAAGTATTACTGTTTCTGGTCAACTAACTATTCGTTGGGCTGAGAATACTATCAATAAGTATATGAATAAAATACTTAAAACGGAAGATGAAGATTATGTAATTGCTATTGATACTGATTCTTTATATGTAAGAATGGGTGCTTTAGTTGATCAAGTTAAACCTAATGACCCTGTTAAGTTTTTAGATAAAGTAAGTCAAGAAAAACTTGAACCTCTTATGGCTAAAGCTTATGATGATCTTTATGAGTATATGAGTGCTTATGAGCAAAAGATGGTTATGGCTCGCGAGGTAATTGCTGATAAAGGTATATGGACTGGTAAGAAACATTATGCATTAAATGTACATAACTCTGAAGGTGTTCAATACTCTGAACCTAAGTTAAAGATTATGGGTATTGAGGTTGTTCGTTCTTCTACTCCTATGCCTTGTCGTAATATGTTGCGTGATACTATTAAAGTTATTATGAATGAAGATGAAGATGCTACTCAAAAATTTATTGAGTATTGTCGTAATGAATTTAATAATTTGAGAGCAGAAGAAATAGCTTTTCCTAGAGGTGTTTCTGACCTAGATAAGTGGAAAGATAGGGCTTCTCTTTATAAAAAAGGTACGCCTATACATGTTAGAGGGGCTCTACTATATAATCATTACCTAAATAAGCATAACCTTATACAAAAATATGAAACTATATTTTCAGGTGAAAAGATTAAATTTCTTTATTTAAAGATGCCGAATTATATTCAAGAAAACGTTATTGCATTTAATAACGTTATACCTGAAGAGTTTAATATCCGTGACTTCGTAGACTATGACTTGCAGTTCAATAAAGCATATATTGAGCCATTGAAAAGTATTCTTGATGTTATAGGATGGAGTACTGAAAAGAGGTCAACATTGGAGGATTTTTTTAAATGAGTAACTGGGTAGACGATTTTGGTTTTAGTGCAGTTGATGAAGCTGTATTTAAAGCTAAACAACAACCAGAAGTACAACCTATAACAGAAGATGTTGAAGGTATAAACGATAATGTACTTCGTATAGAACAAAAGATTGACGTGCTCTTACGTAATTTTGGAGACAATGAAGAAGCTCTAGAACAGCGTAAAGAGTATGTTGATGCTTTGGCTGATAAAAAAGTCAAAGCTATGTCTGAAGTTATCTTACCATTACTGAATAGTTTGTTAAGGACAAAGGATCAAGAATATATCCATTGGCCAAATAGAGGTAAAATAATTTCAGAACAAGTGACTAAAGTCAATTCAATTATTGACGGGTCATATTTCACAGAAGGAGACTAAAATGATAGATTGGGTAAAAGCTAGACTAAAAGAAAGATCATCAATTGACGGCGCTGTTTTTATTGCTGCCGGAATTGCTTTCATTGTAATTGGTCCACTTGCTAAAATTGTAGCATATGGAGCAGTTCTATATGGTCTTTATACTATAATTCGCTCCGAGTAACATGGGCGTACTGGTATTATTAGTAGCTCTAAGTATATCAGGAGTTGCGGCATGGTATAGTATTGCAGGACTTGCAGCTATATTTGCCGCAGCTCAAATACCTATTATTATAATGGGTGGAGTCTTAGAGGTAGGAAAATTAGTTACCGCATCTTGGTTATACCAAAACTGGAAAGAGATACCTTTCCTTTTAAAATCTTATTTAACGATAGCTGTTGTTGTACTCATGTTTATTACAAGTATGGGTATTTTTGGTTTTTTATCTAAAGCACATATTGACCAAACCGTTCTCTCTGGTGACAACACTTTATTAGTACAGCAGTTAGATAATAGAATAGCCAGACAAAATAAAGTAGTTAGAGATAATGAACTTGTAATAGCACAGTTAGATGGTGTTGTACAAATTTTAATGGATGCAGATAGAGTAAGAGGTAACTCTGGTGCTATTGCTGTTAGAAACTCTCAAAAAGAAGAAAGAGATGAACTTAATCAAAATATAAATGAAGCAAGTAATATAATATTTGAACTACAATCTGAAAAGTTAAAATTACAACAAGAACAAAATCAACTAGAAGCTGAAGTAGGACCTATAAAATATATTGCTGAATTATTTTATCAAGAAGATACTACTAAAGATATGCTTGAAGAAGCAGTAAGATGGGTTATTATAATTATTGTATTTGTATTTGATCCATTAGCTGTATTATTGTTAGTAGCTGCTAACATGTCATTAATAAAATCTCGTAATAAAATAAAAACTAAACAAGTAGCAGCTTTTAATGATATATCTCAATTTAATATTGAGAGTAGAGAGATAGAAGAGGATGAAGAGTTTGCTAATATGACCCCATCTCAAATAGATATGGAAATTGAAGCATATAAAAATAATCCTAAATCTCAAAGGGAAGGTACTTACATTAATCGTAGATATAAAAAACTAGTCGCGTATAAAAAAATACTTGACTCGAAATAGTAAGTAGTATATAATTATATTTTATGAACGTAATATGGAGTTATGATGTCTGAATTTTTTCGAACTATGGTAAAAGAGTTGAATGATGAGAATACAACTATCGCAGAAGATGGACTTAATAGTTCTGAGTTTAGTGGGACTGTTGATACTGGATCGTTTATCCTTAATGCTGCCTTATCTGGCTCCCTTTATGGTGGAGTTCCTAACAACAAAATTACTGCCTTTGCTGGTGAATCTGCCACCGGTAAGACTTTTTTTGTTATGGGGGTAGTTAAACAATTTTTAGATGATAATCCAGATGCTGCTGTATTCTATTTTGATACTGAGGCTGCTGTTACTAAAGATATGATGCAACAAAGAGGTATTGATACTAAACGTGTTATTATATCTGAACCCGAAACTATTCAGAAGTTTAGACATACTGCTCTTCAAATAATTGATAACTATTCTAAAACTCCTGAAGGTTCTCGACCTCCTATGATGATGGTCTTAGATAGTCTTGGTCAGTTATCTACTACTAAAGAAGTAGAGGATACTGCATCTGGTTCTGAGACTAGAGATATGACTAAGGCTGCTGTATTGAAAGCTACGTTTAGAGTACTTAACTTAAAACTGGCTAAGATAAATGTACCTCTTTTAGTAACTAATCATGTTTATGATGTTGTAGGTTCTTATATACCTATGAAAGAAATGTCTGGTGGTTCTGGTTTAAAGTATACTGCATCTCAGATTGTATTTTTAGGTAAGAAAAAAGAAAAAGATGGACAAGAAGTAGTTGGTAATATTATTAAAGTAAATATGATGAAGTCTCGATTTACTAAAGAGAATAAAAAGATTGAAGTATTACTAACTTATGATAAAGGTCTAAATCGTTATTATGGGTTATTGCAATTAGCTGAAAAATATGATATAATAAAGAAAGTATCTACTCGATATGAACTTCCTGACGGTACTAAAGTATTCGGTAAAGCTATTAATAATGAACCTGAAAAATATTTTACTGATGAAATTATGGAGCAGTTAGAAGAAGCTGCTAAAGAAGAATTTATGTATGGTAGTGCTAGTGAAGTTATAGAAGAAGAGGTCTTTGATGAGTAATGAAATAGATGTAACAGGTAAATACGAGGTAATGTTTGATCCTAATGTACCTGAAGGCACTTCTCCTATTCGAATACTTGAAGGTAAGTTTCGAAACTTTGTATATCGCTATGATACTGTTGCTATGGAAGAACATAAAGACGGTAATAGTTTGAACGTACAATATAATTATACATTAATTGAAGTACCTACAAGTTATAATGTAGTTAATGAAGAAGCCGAAAAGTCTGAGTTTGAAAATTTTATCGGTGATATTGTTTATGATATAATTGTTAATACTGATAAGGTAAAAGAAACTAATGTCAATTGAACAAACTGTATTAAGTAATATTTTAACTAACGAGTCTTATGCTCGAAAAGTAGTTCCTTTTCTAAAAGAAGAATATTTTCAAAATGTATCTGAACGTACTGTGCTTAAAAAAATAAATGAGTATATGGATACATATAATAAAGCTCCTACAGCTAAAACTCTCGTTATTGAAGTTGGTAATGATCAGTCGTTAAACGAAAATGATTATACTAATTGTATAACTCTACTTGATAATCTAAACGCCTATACTGATACTCATGACTTAGATTGGTTAGTTGATAAGACAGAAGAGTTTTGTCAAGAAAAAGCTGTCTATAATGCTATCATGGAATCTATTCATATTATAGATGGTAAATCTAAAACTAAAACTAAAGATGGTATACCTTCTATACTTTCTGATGCTTTGTCTGTTGGTTTTGATAATAATATTGGTCATGACTTTTTAGAAGATTACGATCAACGATTTGATTTTTATCATACTGTTGAAGAAAAGATACCATTTGATATTGAGTTTCTTAATAAGATAACTAAAGGCGGTGTTGCTAAAAAGTCTTTAAATATTATTCTTGCTGGTACTGGTGTAGGTAAATCTCTAGCTATGTGTCATTTTGCATCTAATAATTTAATGGATGGCAAAAATGTATTATATATTACTATGGAGATGGCTGAAGAAAAGATTGCTGAACGAATAGATGCTAACTTACTTAATGTAACTATGAGTGAGCTAGAAGAACTACCTAAGCTAATGTATGATCAAAAGATTAATAAAGTAAGAAAAAATACTTCTGGTAAATTAATTGTAAAAGAGTTTCCTACTGCTGGTGCACATGCAGGTCATTTTAGGCATTTAGTAAATGAATTAAAGATAAAAAAAGGTTTTGTACCTGATATCATATATGTTGATTATCTAAATATATGTGCTAGTAGTAGAATGAAGGGTGTAGGAGGAGCAGTTAATACTTATTCCTATATAAAATCTATTGCTGAAGAACTGAGAGGATTAGCTGTTGAAAAAGGGGTACCGATATTCTCTGCAACGCAGACGACGCGTAGTGGTTTTAATAGCTCGGATATTGGGCTTGAAGATACGTCCGAATCTTTTGGACTACCCGCTACCGCCGACTTGATGTTTGCTTTAATAAGTACTGAAGAACTTCAAGATCTTAATCAGATAATGGTTAAGCAGCTTAAAAATAGATATAATGATCCGACTATTAATAGAAGATTTGTAGTTGGTGTTGATCGAGCTAAGATGCGTTTATATGACGTTGAAGACTCAGCTCAAAATGATATAATGGATGGTCCGTCAGACGAACTACCATTATTTGATAACACGCCTGTAGGAAAGGCATTTGAACAGAAAGACTTTAAAGCTCTATTTTCGTAGAGTAGGAGAAACAAATGGCATTAAGAGAGAATTTATTGAAAGCATTATACGCCCATGCAGCCGGGCATTTAGCAAAACATAGAGCTAATATCGAAGTATATTTAAACAGTTCGGTAGGAATTGGAGAGCATCCTGATATCATTGAAGCTATGGAAAAAGAATTAGATGAGGTAGCAAAGTACGATGATCAATTAGAAATGCTAAAGAAACATTTTAAAGCTACGGAGGAGTAATTGCAGAATAATGTTCCTGATCTAGAACATGATGCATGTGGTACTGAAGATTGTTGCGGAGAATGCGAAACAGCTGATCCGAAAATAAATAAAAAAGTAGTTGCACTTAAAGAAAAAAGCGACTATAATAAAGATTCGTAATAGGAATTGTCCTATTCGATACCCCCGACTCGCAAGAGTCATTTTGTTAAACTTTAATATGGAGAGTCATATGACAACATCTCAAACTGATAGAGTAGAAGCTGCGCTTCTTACTGGAAAATCTTTTTCAGCAAAGCAAATTGCTTCTATGTTTAATGTAGCGTCGCCTACAAAAATTATCTCTTTGGTAAGACAAAAAGGTAATGCTGTATATCTTAACAAGCATACAGATTCTAAAGGAAGAACCACTATGAAATATAGGATCGGTACTCCTTCGAAAGAACTTGTTGCTGCAGGATACAGAGCACTAGCTCAAGGCGTCTAGGTTTGTGACCTGAAGAAAACTTAACGTTTTCGATAACCCGTTGATTTCTAAGGAGAATTTTTTCCAAGGATTTCAACGGGTTATTTTTTTTGCAACTTTTTTTTAACCTATTGATTTCATTGAATACTTTTTTCCTTTTTTAGTTGATTTTTAGTTCTTTTGTGACTATAATATATGTAAGAAATAAGGAGATATTAGATGTTAAATTATGTAAGTGGTTATGAATATACTGGAAGAAACGCTGACGTTCTTGCCGAAACTGGTGTAGATGCAGTTGTTACTTTTAAGCAAGCAATAAGAGACTTAAAAGTGTCTGGTAAGAAAATGAAAGGTATCAAAAAGGTTGCTACTTTAATTCGATACTCAAAGAAAGAAACTGAGATCGATCCTGAAACTGGAAAAGAAAAACCTAAAGCTATTTTCTTTTCTGTATTTGACGTTCAAGACGTTTTAAAGAGGAAGTAAATATGAGCAAGATGGGTGCTTGGGTCATGGATATGCAAGAAGATGCTGCTAACATGACCTTAACTCAGTTCTGTGAAAAGCATGGTCAAAGTCAGCGATCATTTTATTTGAACTTTCATGGTATACCACATGAAATTGTTTTTGAAGATCGCAGCGGGGACGATGAAGATGTTGATTTTGTAGCTGTTAGAGGTATAGATTAACAGTTGCCTTTTGTCTTGAAAGAGACTATAATGTGTTATATTATGGAGAACGTGTATGTTAAAAGTTGTAACTTTAAAAGCTAAAAAGGTTATCTCTATTAAAGAGTTTAACGAGCAAGTAGATGAAGATGCTATGAAAAAAGCTCTCGTCGAATCAGATCGAGCTATTTGGTCCGCTCGAGAAGAAAATGATCAAGTGTATGTTGCATTAATGCAAGATGATAGACTTCTTCGTTATATGAATGATACCGGTTGGTATACACCTAAGAGGTCTATCTATGAGTGATCGTTTAACTCCTGAATGGACTGAAACTCTCGATGAGGCCTTTGGTGCTACTGGTACTAAAGGTCGACTCGGTGAAGAATTTTTGATTGAATCTCTTAAAGCCTGGGGCTGGGAGGTTAATCATTTTGAGTCTAATAAAAAAATGCAAACGTCTGGTATAGATCTTGAATTTAAAGATCCTAAATGGAGAAGTTTCTATACAGGTGATTGTAAAAATAATATGGACGAGTTTGGTTGTTTTTATGTTTATGAAGATTGGCTTTTTAAAACAAAAGCAGATAGAATCTTTCATGTGAATCCTGTAACAGGATGGATAGCTTGGTACTCTGTAGAAGATATGAGACAGTGGTACAAGAGTGATGGGGAATATATCCGCATCATACCTTCTAAATCTCCTAAGTTTATTAAAAGGAGATTAATGTCTAATGTTAGTAATGGAGAAGTAAATGACAGTTAAAGATGACATACAACAAGCTTTAGACGAAGCTTATAGTCTTAACATGGGACAAAATGCCTCCCGTGCACAAATTTGTAATCAGGCTGCATATCTTGCTAAAGTACCTGTAGATTGGGTCGAAGCAGTATATGATAAAAGTAAAGGTTCTAATCATGGGAGTTTATGGAATGAGCAATCAACGACCGGCTAAAATGCATCGTGCTGCTATGAGTGATAATGATCCTCGTGGTATGGTAATGAGAAGTTTTTTTCGTAATGCTGCAAAGTTACTAAAAGAAAATGGTAATGATGATGCTGCTTTTTACTTTGAACAATGTGAAGAATGGATCAATAGTGGAAAGCAACTTCAAAACGGCGAAAAGGATGTAGCAAGGATTTTAGGCCTGTAAAAAGATAAATAATACCATACACAACGTAGGGTATTAAAATGGCCGAAGATCCTTCTAAAATCTATAAAGTATTGCAGCACTCAGATTTAACTAAACGAGGTGGTGCACGTATTGGTGTTTTTTTGTTAAAGATTAAAAAAGGTGAAGAATTTGTTACTACTAAAGGCTGTGTCGTATTAAATGCATCACAACATGATTATTTGCGTGACGCAATGCCTCGTTCAGGTTTTTCAGCTCCTTTAATTGGTAAACATAAAGGACGAGAAGTAGAAGTTCAATATCCCAAAGACTTTTTCAAAACAGCAGATTTAGGTGGTCGTGGTATTGGTTCTGGTACAGCAGCCGAGGATGCAGAGTTGAGACTCTTTAGAGGTGTTATAGAAGAAACTTTAGAGAGAGCAGCTGCTCCTTTTATTAATGTAATGTGTGGTAAGAAACTTATACAGGTTGCTGGTATTAAAACTACTGAACAAACAACAACACGAGCACCTAAAGCTGATTTTGATTTAGTAGATCATATGGGTCAATCAACTGGGTTTATATCTCATAAAGCAGGCCGATCAGCAAAAGATTTTCAACAATATGGTGGTTTATCAGATGCGGTATTTAATGTACCGGATGTAAAACAGTTTATGAAAGATGTAGCTCAAATGCACCCTAATGGTCTTTCATCAGGACAATCTTTTATGCGTGTTGTAAAAGATAGAAATGTAGTAAATAGATCTATATACGGAATTAATTACGGACAAAAATATGGTATACAAAATGTATCAGAGTTTCATCTAGGTAATATGAGATTAGATAAAGCTGGTAATAATTATAAAATTAATTCTGTACATAGAGGCGATAATGGAGATATTCCTACAGGTGATTTCCAAGCAGTTTATTTTATTAGATATGGTGATAGAGTAGCACGAGCAGCTGGTGAGGTAGTTCAAAAGGCTCGTGTTGGTGTTTTCGCTAGAGGTAAAGCAGTAAGGACAACGGTAGAAATATAATGACTCTTTCAACGTTTCTAACAGAACAAAAAAATGCTCACATGGAACATCTTGAAGATATGATCTTCAATGACGGTGTTGACGGAGCGAGACTAGCTATTAACTCTATTCAAAACTTACGTGATATGCTTGCTGGTACAAGTAAGCGTAGTGTTAATGTAACAGTGAAATGGGATGGTGCTCCTGCTATATTTGCTGGAGTAGATCCTGCTGATGGTAAATTTTTCGTAGCTAAGAAAGGTGTGTTTAATGCGAACCCTCAGTTATATAAGACAGAAGCTGATATTAATAAGTACCTCTCTGGTGATCTGGCGAGTAAATTTAAAATTGCTCTTAAAGAATTCTCAAAGCTGGGCATCACTAAAGGAATGTATCAGGGAGATCTCATGTTTACAAAAGGAGATGTTAAAGCCACTACCATCTCTGGCGAAAAATATTTTACGTTTCAACCTAATACTATTGTATATGCTGTACCAGTTGATTCTGTACTCGGTAAACAAATTAAAAATTCTAATATTGGAGTTGTTTGGCATACTACGTACACGGGTAGGACTTTAAAAGATATGAAAGCATCTTTTGGTAAGGGTATTATCAATAAGATGAAAAAATCAAATAAAGTATGGATGGATGATGCAACGTATAGAGATGTAAGTGGTAATGCAACATTTACACAAAAAGAAACAGAACAAGTAACTTCAGTTCTTTCTAGAGCTGGTAAGGTATTTAATAAAGTAGACAGTGCATTACTAAAAACTATTCGTGACGACGAAGAGTTAAGACAAAAAATTAAAACATATAATAACACTTATG
>MDSZ01045041.1_pt1 | contig 29762 bp, 31 predicted proteins | sample 811201 | NCBI WGS metagenome assembly MDSZ01 (sample SAMN05326647, study PRJNA326480) | marine metagenome | isolation source: seawater | place: Indian Ocean: North | collected 2010 | reverse complement strand
GAATTATATCCATAGTAATCCCATACTCACGCAACTTCTCTAAAAAGATTTTACGATTGTGGTGCAATGCCTTAAAATTAATTGTCTTACGATTATCGTAGTAATCACCAAGGTGTAAAATCTGTGTGATGTTATTCTTCAACAAATACGGAAAGAATATCTCCGCATAGAATCGTTCCTGATACTTCATAAAGATATCGGACGAATTACGGATACCACAATGCGTATCATTGAGGATAGCAATCTTCATAATATAATATTCCTATTTTGTTCGACCATTATACAGTATCGAACAGAAAATGTCAAGTAGTTAGTCAACAATAAAATCTGATAGGTCAGAATCCGCTTTGACTGTACGTCTACGTCTCCTTTTCTTTTCCTGTGTATAATATTCCTTGAACTCTGCGTCTGCACCTTTTACAGTGTCAATACGCATACGCAAGGTGTCCACAAAATGTTGTGCGATTGCCGCTGAATTCTTTTCACCACTTTCATCTAGGAACTCTTCAATACCTGATTGTGCGATGTACTTGAGTTTGATATCCTGTTGTTTCTTCTCTTTCTCAATCCTACGTAAGAACGCATACCAAGAAATCTGAGTGAAATATGAGAATGCATTTGGTTTACCTGTACGAGTAGACGCTTCTATGTTATAGTTCTCAATCGCCTTTAGACAGTTCTCGACTGCATCCATCACCATCTCTTCACGATAGGTATATCGAACAAAGTTCGCTTTGTGAGATAACCCTTCTGCAATTTTTAGAAAACATCTTGCGATATAATCAGTAACCACAGGGACATCTTTTTTCTTCTTCTTTGCGGATTTTACTTCCGTCACGTAATCCACAACTGCTTCAGAAAACTCTCTGTTATTCACATAATGTGGTTTTTCTTTTGGTTTCATTTTCACTCCATAAATTTAGATGTATACTACTATACTCAACATCATTTGTCAAGCTCATTCCCAAAGGATACACGTTTTCTCAACTGACTTGTAGAGAATGCGTGTTGTCGCCTATTATAGTATATATTTATATCGTTGTCAAGACAGTATTGTTTACCTGTAAAGTCTTTGTCCCGATATTCCTCACCGATGATTCTCACGTCAGGATGAATAATTTCAATGAGTTGTAGTAGTTCACTTTCAGTCGTATAAGGAATAATATCATCTACATACTTGACTGCACGTAGTTGTATATATCTTTCAAATACAGACTGTATAGGTTTGTTCTTTTCAGGTCTATCAACAGTAGGGTCAACTTGCAATGCACATATAAGATACCCACATTGTTCTTTCGCCTCTTCCAACATCTGTATATGACCCGCATGTAGTAGGTCAAAGGCAGATGCGGTTAATCCTTTTTTCATAATTTTTTTCACTTTTTACTTGACAAAATCTGTTTCTTCATGTATAATTAGCTTTGCGGTCAGGGAGGGTTGAATATACCCTCAATGAATCGTCTTTTTGGTAAACAAATCGATTACTTTACCTCCACCATCTGAGTCAGGATAATCACTATCCATCCATTCAACAGTGTTATCTATTTCCTCTAAATAGTCCTGTAAATCCTTTTCGGTGTTGCGAATTTTATCTAAGGTATTCTTAGTAAACTCTTGCAACTGTTCCAAACTCATATCTTTGTGTAATCCCTCTAGACGTTCTTTACCAGCGCTTTGCATGTTATCAACTGCATATCGATATTGAATTAACAAGGGTTCACTGGGTACTGCGATGGATACAACATGTTGTGATAGTAACACAATCAAGTCTTCTTCGTTTTCTTGATATACCATCCAAGGACGAAAAGAGAAGAATTTATCTCCTGTCGGCCCTTCGTATAAATTTAATCTCATGGCGTTTTTTATCACGATTTCATCGTGGGTTTCGTCATTCCATTGATACACATCTCCAACAATCTCCTCACCACTGGCGAGTTTCATCTGTCTGAAATTATGTGTTATTTTTCTTTCGTTGTCCATGTCTTTTCTATAACTCATATTACTTTAAGTTTATTTCGAACACCTTATAAGGGAACTGTTCCTTACTATATATCTTGATTCTTTCACCACTATGTCTGAGAGTAAAGTTCTTATGTCCTTTTACATGCATATCATCAGCGATATCAAATAGTTTTGTCGATTGACCATCATCACTTTTTCTCAGTCCTCTACCAATAGACTGTAAAACTTTTATCTGTGATTTACTAGGACTTGCAAAGATAATATTATGTAGGTTCTTTATATTGATACCTGTACTAAACGTACCCATCGATGCAACTATTATAGCGTTCTTTTGTTTTTCTACTATACCTCTTATCTGTTCTCGGTCAGAAGCGTCAACCTCTCCCGATACATAAAATATCTTCCTATCATCCTTGACTTTATCTTTCATCATATCACGTAGAATCTTACCGTGTTTCTCTACATATTGAAACAAGACTAGGGTATTACCCTTTTGGTCTAATGCAAGATTTGTAATAAATTTATTACGTTTCTCATGACCTATAATAAAGTCAACTTCTTCTTGATAGGTCTTACCTTTATTTAGGTGACAAATATCATTGTGATATCGTAAAACTAAAACGGATATATCTATCTTACTTAATGTTCCCTTTTCCTGTAAATCCCTTGTTGCGGTAACTCTCTTGGTCGGCCCAAACAATCCTTCCAATACCAACTTATTAGTTTCCGTACCATCTAGTGTACCTGTAGTTCCAAATCGATACTCTGCGTTTAGACATTTATTCATGATACCTGACAGAGACTTCGCCTTGAATAGATGCACTTCATCTCCGAATACACAATGAAAGTTCTCAAACCAATCACGAGAGAACTTATATATGGACTGCCAAGTAGAGATGACTACACGTTTATCAGTTGACTTATCTTTACCACTATAGATACGATGCACGTTGTCTTCAACGTTGAATCCATATTCATAGAAGTCTTTATATAACTGTTCCACCAAACTTGTTGTAGGAACAATAATTAATACATTGTCCTCGAAGTTATCAAGATACCAACGCATAAGATTGTAGATGATAAATGACTTACCACTACCTGTGGGAGACAATAGTATTGCACGTTTATTCTCTATACCGTGTGCTATTGCATCATACTGATAATCACGTAATTCAAATGGTGATTCGATGTCTTTTAGATACTGCACTAAGTTTGGATGTGATACAACGTTCTTCTTTTCAGGATGACCATACTTTTCATTGTCCTCTATCTGAAGAGGATACATTCTATCTGCACAGAACTTTCTAAGATGTTCCCATAGTCCTACGTTGAGTTCACGAGTAACTGCGTTAAATAATCTAATCTTACCGTCCCACACACGTTTCTTAAATGCTGGCATGAACTTATAGCCAGGCACAAAGAAAGAGAAATAATCTCTTAGTTCATTTACTTGGTGGGGTTCGCACTTCACAGACATCATAGAATGATTATCCATACGTGCGGTTATGGTATTAGGTATGGACATTACTCACCCGCAGAAAACTGTCTCCATCGTATAATATTTCCAATGGTCTGATGTCTCCATTTCAAATTATCAACTATCTCAGTCAAAGTTTCAATTATCGTTTTTAGATATACAATCTTTTCTTCTGACTGTTGTATATCTATATCTGTATCATAGTAGTGTTCCTTTTGGTGTTTGGTCATACTATCAGGATTGAGACCGTCAAACGGGTCATACTTCCAACCCTTCGCAACCATGTCTTCTTGAGGCATCTTTCCATCATAATACAACCACTTTTCTTTTAGTAGATTCTTTTGTTGGAACTCCGCTTTCTTCAGACGTAACTTCGTCAACGATAGGTATTCGAGATACTTTGCGTGTAAGGTAGGAGTTTGTTGAGAGACTTCATCGTATTTATTATACGGAATCTCAGAGTCAATTTTCCATTCATTTAGAATGTCATTCAGTTCAATCATAATATATCCTTAATGTATTTATGTAACTATTTCAAATCGATTAAATCGGAACGTTATCGGGAACGTTACTACGTTTGCATCTCCTGTTGGGGTGAATTCAATTGCACCAAGAGCAGTTGGAATGCAATCAAAGTATTTTATTTTTACGGTGGTATTATTATGACTTGACAAAACCGCTACAGTTACATCTGCATAGGTTGGGATTTTATCCATCCTTTCACTCTGTGAGACTTGTCCATCATTAACCAATCTTTCTAACCATTGTAACATTTCTTGATATGCAGATAGATTTTCGTCTGCAATAATAGACATGTCCAAACTACCGAATGTTAGTTTATCACCCGCTAGTGGTATAGATGTAATCCTTCTGCCAGGCAATTCTATGGGGTTTGCGTCCACATTTGGATGTGATACAGACTGTGCAAAGAATTCTAGGTTAGGATATCTTGTTCTGTCAATAAGAATCTTGAAACCCGTAGGTTGAAGATAATTAACATTACTTGTTAACTCTTCATCAAGTATCTGTGTAGTTGCGTTAACTGGCATAAAAATCTCCTCTTACTTCTATTTATAAGAGTTTTGAAGTTTATCCTCAACAATCTGTTCTACTTTTTTCAACTTATACCATAGACCACTGTACATTGTCAGAGTCTTATCGGGCCACTCAACTATGTATCTTTTGTATCCATATGGACGTTCACTAAAGATACGACAGTCACCATAATTTTTTTCTAATAATCGCATGTTGTATATAGTACCATATTCGGCACAAAAAGTCAATAAAAATACCGCTTGACAAAAAATGCTAGATATAGTATTATATTAAACAATATACGAGACGATTATGAAACTAAATTTAGATGATGCTAGATATGCTGCTGGAGTATTCAATGACTACTTCAGAAACATAACTGATATTGCAGAATACAATAAATCAATAAAACTAGAACGGATTGACGCAATGCCGTTCGCCCTGCCTGGCTGTGGGCCCGAAGAAGACTTCTTTACTGATTGGGATATGCATCCACAGGATATGGAATTCAAACTGGATAGCGTTCCTATGAATGCTTTCCATCAATACTTAGAGATTACAACGTCTGCACCTGTTGAGATGTCAATTCCTGGCAAGCAGATGAATCAGATTGTCCGTGAAGTAAATACGGGTAAGATTGTTGGAATGATTCGATTCGGTTCACCCACAATCAATAGTAAACCAAGGAATGAACTTCTTGGTAAACCCCTTGATACACTGAACCCTGAAATCATGAAACGATTCAATGATTCGGTTATCATGGGATTCGCAATTGTTCCCACACAACCATTTGGGTTCAATTATCTTGGTGGTAAATTACTTGCCGCTATTTGTTGTTCACACGAGATAAGGGAGAAACTAAACAAAAAATATGATGCGAACATGTGTATGTTCGAAACAACCTCACTGTATGGGTCTACCAAAGCATTATCACAATACGATGGTATGAAACCTATACTTCGATTTAGTGGTCTGACAGACTCTAAGTTCCTACCTCTCATCAACGATGATGTCTTCCGCAACCTCAATACATGGTTCGAAGATAAAATTGGAGAACCACTCGTACCTGTGATTGCTTCATCTAAGAAGTTAAAGACACAGACAAAAATGGTAGGTATCATCAAATCGTCTCTCAAGGGAGAGAAAGGATACGATGAGTTCTGTCAGACCCTTGACCATGCACTTGGTCTAACACAACGCAAACGTTCATTCTATTCTCATTATGGATTCGAAAACGTTATTGATTATTTGAATTTAAAAACGGACACACTTATCAAGAAAGAGAACTATGATAGGTTCTATCTTGAAGGTCAGGTTGATTGGTGGAAACGTCAGGCAACTAAAAGGTATAACAAGTTAAAAGAGTCAGGCGGTATTCGTACTGAACTTGAAACATGGAATACCAAAACGGATATTGACATTATTCGTTAAGTGTGTTATAATAATAACAATAACAATGGAGAAATATGAGGAAAAATTTTAGAAATAGAAGACCCCAAAAACCAAAGAAAAAATTCTATCCAAAGGATATTGGGTTAAAAGTTACAGTACGTGACGGTAATGTCGATGCAGCTCTTAGAGTGTTGAAGAAGAAAGTTAAGAAAGACGGTATGCTTCAAGCTCTCAAAGAAAAAGAGTTCTTTCAAACAAGAAGAACTAAGAGAAGACTCTTGAAGGCGAAAGCGATTCGTAGAAGAAAAAGACAAGAGTTAAAAGAACAAGAAATGTTTGCATACAAGAAACGTATGTCAAACTACCTATAATATGGAACTAATAGGAATATTTGTTCTAGTCATTCCTTTTGTTATCGGTTTTCTAGTCGGTAAACAAGTAGGAATAAAAGAAGAACAAGACAGAAGATAGGGAGTCCGAAGACTCCCTGCCCTTCGTTTTACCAACGAACACCACGATAAGTGCCTGATTTAGTAGGCGCTTTCGTAGATTCTACAGTTTCATTACTCCACGCAACACCACGGTAGATTCCTTTTTTAATAGGATTACCTTTTGTAGTATTTTCGGGATTATATTTGATGCCTCTGTAAAACATACCAATCTCCGTATTTACAATTAATTAAAATTGCGTTCCTTCGACCCAATGTCTACTTCCGACTCAATATAGAGTTGAACGATGGTATCTTGAGTATACCAATAGTATTTATACAAAAATAAAGTGTAAAAAAAAGGAGTCCGAAGACTCCTGTTTTTCTTTTTACTAGTTATGCGGTTCGTATGATACGAACAAAACGAGATTCGAACCCGTTTCCTTCTAGGTCATACTTGACAACATCACTAGTAAATTCCTTACCCTTCTTACGAATTCCAGCAGGCGCTGAAGGACGGTAAACTGCTTTACCATCTTCTTGTGGGATAAGAAAACATGCACCGATTGCCGTGGTATCCCAAGGATAAGATGCACGAGTGGTTTGAACCTTCGAATCAAGTGCCCGAGTCTGTTCAACAGTGAGTTCGTAGAACTTCATTTTTTGCTTCCTTTTGTAGTGGTCTAAAGTATAATCATCAATGATTATGCGTGTTACTATACACGAGACCGCACAAAAAGTCAATCATTTTTTTCAGTTTTTTTCCGACCAGTAATGGGTGGTTAGGACAGGGACAAAAAAAAGGGAGTCCGAAGACTCCCTTAAAAATTGGTAGGTTACCCCTACTCTTGTTTTTTGATACTCAGATTCTTATGTTAGGATGTTATCCACACGGAAGATTCTGTAGTAAGGGTTGGTTTTAACAGCAGCCAAACCGTTAGCAGGAGTAGACCCAACAAATGGGTTACTTGCCATACCGTAACGAGTTTTGAACCCGATACGTGGTTGGAAGTTGTCCTCACCAATTGCCTTAACCATTTGCAATGGAACGTATGGGCAATAGAATACACCAGCGTCATAAGGGTTAGTACCTTTATAACCAACTGTTACGTAGTCAGTATTTGCATACGGGTCGATATAAACTTTAATACGACCATTAAGTGTTCCAGCAAAAGTATTACCAGTGTCGTCAACTTGTAAGTTGGCGCTGACAGCAGGTGAGTAGTCAAGAGACCCAGCAGCTGCAAGTGCAGTAGCAACATCAGAAGAACAGATAACTACGTTACCTTTTCCACGTCTTGTTTCTTTTGCAATTACGTTTGCTTCACGGTCAAGTTGAACTGTCAAACCTTTAAACTTCTCAGCACTCCAACGTCCATCAGCATCTGAAGAAAGGTTAAAGATACCATTCTTAGTTACGTTAGCTTGGAGAGCACCAGTTTTAGCTTGTGAGTTAATAGTTCTGATAACTTCACGGTTGATTTCAGCAAGAATTTCTGTAGACAGAATATTTGCTAATTCTGTTTCAGCGTCAAGACCATGAATCGCTTTAAGGTCTTGTGCAAGTTCTACAGTGTACTCAGCTTTCAACGCACGAGAAACAGCAGTCACAGTTGATTTCTCAATTGTGAATCCCATTTCGTGGAATGAAGAACCACCACTTGAACCCATTGCTTCTGCATCAACAGTTGGCATACCAGTAGCAGCCAATGAAGTCAACCTCATAGCGTCAGCAGAGTCACCTGAAGGTGAGATTCCGTTGAAACCTGAAACGTTATCAGAATCATGTGTTCCTGAACTGTCTCCTGAGAATTGAGTTTCAGCTTCGTTAAACAAAGCTTCACGGTTTGATGTAGAACCACCTTGGTATCTTGCCTTCATAGCGAAGATAAGACCAGTTGGGCCATTCATAGGTTGAACACCAGCAACGTCATATGCGATAAGATTAGGCATTGCACGTCTGACTAGTGAAATCAACACAGGGTCAAAGTTGCTAACAGAACCAGTGTTGTTAGCAGGGGAAGCAGCGTTCTCTGATAAGAATGAACCCATCTCGGCACGTTGCTCTTGTAGTGCTTTTTCCTGATTTTCAAGGACAGCTGCAGTTACAGCACGTCTGTTGTAATCAGTAATTGCACCAGCGGACTCTTCGTTAAGAACGGGAGACCACTTTTCAATCAGATTGTCGTAAGATTGTTGCATTTTACTCTTCCTTAATTAATTTATTTCTTTGGGGAAATTTTCTTAATAGCAGAAACGTATGATTCCATTGAAGAACTTAGTTCTACTGTTTCATCAGCGTCACTAGATTCTAAGATTGTGTCATCACTTGTTTCTACAACTTCTTTTGCGAAGTGTGACTCTACGATTGTTTTAACTTTAGATTCAAAAGAATCATCAAAATCAAAACCTTCTACGAGCGACTTCAATTTTTCTACTTGTGTATCGGCAAGACCACGAGATGCTTCACGTATGATTGCATCCTTTTTAAATCCTTCCAACTCACCAGCAGTGTCTATAACTTTCTGAGTAGATTCATTGAGACGAGTCTCAAGGTCTTCTACTTGGTCAGCAAGTTCGTCAACTAAATCTACTTTGGACTCAGGGACTTCAATATAAGACTCTGTGAATACACCTTTCAGTTTCTCCATGAAAGTCTCAGCAATTTCAGCACGGAGACCGTTCTGAATTGCAACTTGATTATCTGACATCCAAGTTTCAACTACATAGTTAAGGTAGCTGTCTACTTTCTCTACAAGTTCTGCTTTAGTTGAAGATACTTCTTCATCTAACTCTTCCTTGTACTGTTTTTCCATTCTATCAATTTCTTCTGATAGTTTAGACTTTACAGCAGCTTCAAAAATAGTTGCGGTTTTAGCTTTAAACTCATCACTGAGAGTAGCTTCAGACTCGACCAATGCATCAAGTTCAGCAGTAGTGTCAATCTGTTTTTCAACGATTGATTCATCTTCGTCCATTTCTACTGACTCTTTGTGATATGATTGATACATGCCTTCCATGTCTGCTTTAGACATTTTTTGCATTTTGTCAAACATTGCACTAATCATGCCCGCTTTAGTTTTTGGAGCAGGAGCTTGTTTTTTGACTGCATCTTCAGCGTCATCCACAGATTTCTCTGCTTCATCTTCGTCTTTACCCTTGTCGAGTAATTTGTCTGCCTCAGATATAGTCTCGTTTTCTTCGAGAGTTTCTTCTTCCACGATTTCGTTAATGTCGTCTTCGTGGAGTTCGACCTCTTGATTTACTTCTTCTGTCATAATCGACACTCCTCTATATTTGCGATTTTATTAACGAGAGGAAATTTTTAAACTCACGAATTTGCACTTCGGGTTGAAATGCTTTCGGAGCTGTTCTAATTTCAGTCTCCATTTCTTCAATTACCTGTGGAGAAAGAATACCGTTATTCCAAACCCAATCTACACCTTCCATAACACCATTAACAAAGGCTTCGGGAGCAGATGGGTCTTGTACGATGTCAACCGTACTAAGAATAAAGTCTTTACCGACTTCCATAGCACCATTCTTCTGCACAAGGCTACCCATACCACGAGTTGACACACCTAGTTGCACACCACCTTCGAGTAAACCTTCTACGATTTTACCCATTGGAGTTGGCAATACTTGTGCCTTTCCGACCACATTGCTTCCCTCAAATTTAAGGTCAGTAATGAGATGCGAAACTTTATCAAGATTCACCGTTGGGCCTTCAGGGTGATTTAACTCACCAACCGCACGATGCGTCTTTACTTGTTCTTTTACGTATTTGTTTACCGCTTTCTCTAGAATAGGTTTAGGGTAAACACGTCCGTTTCTGTTCTTCTTGTCTGCCTGAGCGAATACACCTTCGATGACGTATTTCTTTTCACCGTTTTCTTTCTTCTCTACGATGCATTGAACATCGCTAGTTGTGTACTCTGTTATCAGTTTCATTAGGTCAATTCCCTTATAACTGTCTCAGCTGCCTTTTGGGCATCCTTCAGACTTCTAAATGCGTCAAGACGGTCACCGTCCACATACGCAACGAAAGGAACATTCTCACGTCCTTTGATATCAGGACGCTTGATTATTTCAACTTGTATACGTTTGATTTTCTTTTTGAATACAACCTCACCTTCCTTCTTAGAGGTGTTTCTACGTATTTCAGAAAATGTTTTCATAACAAGTTCAATTCCTTTACTATTATTTATACGAATGAAATTTTCTACGGCGAATTTTCTTCGCTTTCTTCGTCAGATTCTTCTATTTCAGGTTCAATTTCACCCGATTCGAAGTCGTTTTCGATTTCTTGGTCTACAATTTCTTCTTCTGTATCGTTAAATATAGTCGATGCTACTGCGACCTTTTGCGCTTCTAAGGCATCACTAATCTTATCATTAATGATACCACTAAACGAAGTCTCTGCTTTTGCGAGTTCTCCGTCTGTAATTTGGTTTACAAGTTCTTCAACCGCAGACGGTTGTTCAACTTGTTGTTCCTCTTCATTTTCTACTTGGTTTTGAATATCTTCTGACATTGGATTCTCCTATAGATTGTGTAGTCATATTTTCCGCATCTGTTTCTTCAAATGCATCGTCACCTTCATCTTCCGAGTTAGCGTTTTCCGCTTCTACTTGGTCTTTCATTTCCTGTATGTCTTCGTCTGTCATTTGCATGACATTCTTCATTACCCATTCTCTACTAAAATATTCACCTACATACGAGGATACAGCATCAAGAGTTGACAATCTATCTTGGAGAATTTCAGTGTTTTTCAATTCGGTGAAGTGGTTATCTCTCAGATAGTCAACGTTGATGTCATTCTTCCATGATTCCCAATCCTGTTCAGTAATCACACCTTTCATGATTAACTGTTTGCGTAGGATTCCAAAGAATAACATGGAGAACCTCTTACGTAATCTATCGATAAACTTCTGAAACTTAACTTCATCTCTACTGATTTCAGTAGAACGACCAAGTGAGAACTGCGCCTCTTGTTCAAGTCTATTGATAGGTACGTTTAGGGAACGATACAATCTCTTTTGGAAGTAGATTATATCGTCAATCTGCCCAAGGTTTTCACCGCCAGGCAGTGTAGAGATTTCAGTACCTCGACCTCCTTCTCTACGTGGTAACCAAAAGTCTTCCAACATAGACATATGTTTTCTGTCATCTTTTAGTTCACCAGTGTTTGCGTCATATACTAACTTGTTTCTATAACGAGTCATGATATCACGCATGTACGCTTCTGATTTATTACGTGGCATATTACCTACGTCAATGTAGAATATTCTACGTTCAGGCGCACGTGCAAGACGATAGATGACTAAAGAGTCTTCCATCATCCTTAATTGGTTTATAGGTTTAAGTGCCTTATTTAAGTAAGACACCACCTGTCTTTTCTGTGGGTCAAGAAGACCTGAAGTTACATATGAGACTGCATCAGGAGAGAGTTTAACACCCTGATTACTCCCTGTCCTTTCTTGATAAATGAAAAACTCATCTACCTTATCTACAATCTTTGCATCAGTCTTAACGTCCTTTTTGTATTTTACCTGTTTGACCTTACGAATCTTCGTTGCGTCAATAGGACGTATTTCTTGAATACCTGCTTTTAGATTACTTTCATTGGCGACTAAGTGATAAAATAGTCTACCATCTACATAGAAAGAGCGAAATATATCGTGTCCGAGTTCGTTGAAGTTTAACATTGCACATATGTTGTCAAACTCCTCTTGCATTTGTTTTTTGATACTGTCAGATGCATCCACTTGGTCAAGGTTTAGAGAAACGGGATTCTCCATTTCACCTCCAGCGATTGCCTCATTTACAATATCTTCTAGGGCAGCATCTACTTCAGGGTGAGTTGCAACTCCCCTGTACTTCATGATTAACTGTGCATTATCTTTTGCCTGTGTTCCTTCAAAGTCAATATATTGACCGTAGTGACTGCCAGACGCAGTAACATACCCCGCACCGTCATCATCGGTGGATGGTACAATCGAAGGTAACTTTTCTTTTTCTTTGGGTTTCTGCGCTTGAGCACGCTTGAGTTCAAACCCGAAAAGTTTTAAAATGCTGTTATCGTTTTCTGCCATAGTATTTAATTCATTTCCCCGTAGTAATATAGTGAGGGAGTAGGTTTTTCAACCTACTCCTCTATCTATATGTTTGATAACACCTTAACTTGTGGTGTTAGATTCCCAATATTGGATAGCAAATTCCACAGTGAATTCCTCAACAGTGTCTACAGTCTCATAATTCAATTCGATTGCAGATACGTTTATAGGGAAACATCCACGGAAGTTGTAAGTCTTAACAACACTCTCGTCTTTGTCGAGTTGTTCTACAACTAAGTCTGCTTGATAATCCACTGGATTAGTCAAACCAGTATTAGCTGCGTGTGCGTTAATACCATTCATCCATCTTTCCATAGAGTCACGAGTATTGAAGTCTGTATCGTTTAAAACGGTTACAGTCCAGTTTTCAAATGTACGGTCACCCGCAATCTTCAACTGTCTACCCCTAAAAGGTACTTCAATTGGATTCATAACACTAGTCGGGAGCTGAGCTCCTTTACATAGGAACGATGTCAATTCGACATCTCCACCAGCATAGCCAGGGAAGTTAACTGTTGCCTTGAAAAGATTAGGACGAGCACCGCCTCCTCTTAACTTGGACTTAAAATCATCAACACCTAAAATTGCCATTGTTTAACTCCTTATTCCTGTTATACCTGTCCTACTACTTCTTCAAACTCTACACCTGTTCTAACTGCAACAAAGTTCAATGTTACATAGTTAATAGAACGTGCGGGTTTGATGAAGATAGATGCGACAAATTCGTTTCTATCCACCACGGCAGGAGTATTGTTTGTTGCGTCACAAACGACCCTGAAGTCCGTGATACCTCTTCGACCCTTAATCTCTCGTAAGAATGGTTCAACGATATTTACGAATTCTGCACGAGTAAACTCATCATTGAATTCGAACATTACGTTTCGTCCCGCAACTGCGATTGCTCTTTCAATTCCAAGGAATAAACGTCTAACGTTGATTCTATCGAAAGCAGAAGGTCTACTTTCATTGGTCTTATCACCAAATAACATTATTCCCTCGCCAGGAATATTTGCAATTGGGTTAATACCAGCTTTATATAATGTATCTCTGTCCGACTTAGTTGGAGAGAGTACAATATCGGTAATACCAAGATATCGTCCACGTCTTGAACCCGCAGGCGAGAACCAAGGAGCAGCGACTAAATCCGTAGCAGCCATCAGACCAGCGGTTGATGAGTTTGCGGGGATTTTAATAAACTTGTCGTTGTACTTGTCAAACACCTTCAGGAAGTTATTATCCTGTATAAGATAAGAGGACTTAGTATATCCATTATTACATGTTGTTACAGCGGCAGTAGTTCCTGTAGTTACGACTGCTGCCCTAGATGGACTTGCAACCACAACACAGTCTTTTCTTACTGTTGATGCTGTTGATACAAGGTCATTGACCACTGTATTAGCGGCGGTGTTAGTTAACGATTGAGGTGCAATCAAGAAGTCTACTTCGATATTGTCTTTGTCTTCGAACTTGTCGAATCCACGTAGTACGTCATCTGTACCAAGACTAGCGGAAGTTACTCCACCATCGAATGACCATTGATTTGTACCTGTTCCAAAAGTTACATCGCCTTTGAAATCTTGAGACCCAGCTAAAGTTGCGTCATTACCCCATTGAGGCCCAGAGAAGTCATTTGCTCCATCTGAGTCGCTGTTTCTGTGGAAACCACCAGCGTAAATCCATGAGGACGAAACTTTAAGTACGTCTTTATAATAGTTGGATGTTCCATCACTTTTCTTAGCGTTTTTAGCAACGGATAAGAATGGGAATCGTTCCAACACTGTTCCTGCCACACCAGTGATATCACCATCTTGGTCAACAACAATCACGTGTAGTTCATCGTTCTTACAACCCAAATCACTTGCAAATTTTGAAGTGCCTGGAGCTGCATCAAACTCAGACTTGTATGTCCACGAGTTGAAGTTGTTAGTTCCACCATTGTCGGAGTCAGAAACTCCACAGATGGAAACCTGTAGTGAGTCACCAAGCTTGCCTGGATACTTAGCGATAAACGCACCATCACTTGAGTCGATAGTAGCATTTTCGAAAGCGTCAAGGTTATTTATAGCTTGGACGGCAGCACTTGAGAATGTATTCTTTGCAATACTGTTACGTGCATCAGAATCCTGTTCACGCACTAGTTGTAAAGAATTAGAATATCTCAAGAAATATGCGGCTGAATGAAAGTCAACCGTATTGTCATCGGTAGGTGCTGAGAAGGCAGTTACAAGACCGTTTTCATCTGAAACCAGTGTTGCAACACCAACAGGGCCCCAACCGAAATTCCCGACAAATGCACCAGTAGAAGTTTGGACATTAGGGACTACTCCCGTAAGGTCTATTTCTTTTACTGTTACAGAAGGGGAAGCAGAGGGTGTAAATAGTGCCATAGCTCTTTCCTTTTCGTAATCTAATTATAAGTTTTCATAATACGGTTATTTTCACTTACTTTTATTTATAACAACTTAGTTTTTCAGATTACCATTCCTCCACATTTCCACGATACGTGAACCATTTTTCCGCTTCTTCACGTTGTTTTTCTTCTTCTATGAACGCAGTACCGTCATCAACAAACCCAACTGGCGGTACATCATCTTCAATTTCTTTCATTTGTTTTGCAAACATCATCTCTTTTAAGTTAATATCGGTCATTTCACTAAAGTATTGTGTTGATACAAAGTATCCAAATAACACAAGATTCATCATTAAATCGTCATGATTACCGTCTGACGCCTCATATGATTGACCTTTTGATACAAAAGTAGACACTTCAAGTATACTATCCGCATCTACTAACTCTAATTTTCTGTTCTCTAAGATGTCTTTTATAGATGAACATCCTATCCTTTTGACCTTACGATTCATTTCAATACCGATACGGTCTGACTTTACAGCGGACTCCATATGGATATTTTCATACTCTAAATCTTGATATAACCCCTGACACACTAATTGTCCTGAATCATTTGACTCAATTACCACATATGCTTGATTGTAGAGTTCTGCAAACTTATATATAAAATTAGGTAAGAGTATAGGAGATATAGTGTTGTTGCGATAAACAGCAACCTGTTTGAAAGGTCTTGTGCTAATGTCGATTACCGTTGCGGTAGAATAATCCTGACCTCTTCCTTTTGACACATCCACTGTCATGATGTACTCGTGTTTTGGATGAGGTTTAGTATAAATTTTAAGGTCACCATCGACTTTTTCGGGGTCTTTTGCTCTAAAAGACAGTAGGGTTTCTGCATTTACTAATGTGTCGCCTGTACCGAAGAAGGTATTCCCGTATTCTTGGTCAAACTGTAACTGAGACGTATTCGCAATAGTTTGTCTTTTCCACTCCGCATCTCTGCCTGGCACATCATGCCAATTAACTGTAAAAGGTTTATATTCGTTTAATCCCTGAACTGCACCTTCCCATATCTTATGGAATGTATTACCTATACCATTTGCGGTTGAAGTTACGATAACCTTGGTATCTTTACCCGCAGAGATTACTGGATATGTCGAAGTATAAAACTCATTCGCTCTTTCAACAAAGGCAAACTCATCAAGAAACAATAGGTTAACAGACATACCCCTAATGGAACTACCGCTGGTAGCACTGGCAATGATACGACTATTATTGGAAAACTCAATTGAACCTTTGTTGAGTGCCTTGCAGCCAGGTTGTAAAAAGAATGGTAGATTTTCCAACATGAGTGTAACACGAGATAACATCTCTCTTGCAGTCGCACCTTTGTTTGCAAGTATAGCAATAGTTTTCTCACTATGAAAACAAGCATACCAAAGAATATAACCGACAGAAGAGATAGACTTACCACTTTGTCTACATGCAAGGACAACGCTAAATCGGTTGGTGTTAAAATGTTCAAACATTTTCTCCTGATACGGATAGAGGTCAAAGGGAACAAGTCCCTCATCTAGAGATATTACTTTTAGATATGTCTTACAGAAATATACAGGGTCTTGAGAACACCTTACGTATTCCTCTATTTCTTCCTGAGTAAAATTATGTTGGACACCATCTCTCTTGACATTGATATTGCCAAGATAAGAGTCATTCCTTTGATTCGGGTTCTGCATCGATTATCTTCGTTTCTTTTTCTTTTTGAAGTAATCTTTGCAAGTCGGTAGTAGTTCCAACAAACAGATTGTTTGTTTGGTGTTCTATTTGTCGGAACTCTTCCTTATTAATGTCTTTACGTTTCTTATTCAAATCCATCAATTTGTCATTCACATCTGAAATACCTTTAATCATATTAGAAAGGACTTCAAACGCACGAGGGTGTTCCGACTCACGTGCCACTTCAATCATTAAATCTAAGGACTCTCGACCTTTTTCAATCAGGTCATAATATGTCTCACGACTATAGTCGTAATCGTCCTTTACTTTCTTGTCTTCTGCCATAAAAAATTCCTAACAACAATCACATTTACAACATTTGCAACATTTACATGTTCTCATCGTTATCTCCTTTTATTTATATTGCGCTTCCACCAGCGGAATCAAAGAAGTTATCTATGAATCCGTAATCACTATCTGCACTAACCGTATTAGGGTCAGGTAGGGTTTGTATCGCTCTAATAAGAGACGTGTCTCCTGAACTATCATGTATCATGTTAAAGTTTGTTCGAACATCACGGATAATCTTAGACCCTGTATCTAATGGGCCATGGAAGTTTATCTTCATCTCAAAATCAAGGGAGTATACTATAGTTCTTCTTTCACCTATCGCACCTTCGAAGTTATCCTCAAATGCAACACTGGTGAGTGATACAGGGACATCCTCTAGTAATGTAGGAATATCAGAAAACGGTTTTACAGATACCGTATACTGAGGTTTGAAAAATGGTAATATCTGTTCTACAACTTGTAGGCAATCATCTTGTGTCTTTGCGTAAATACTTAATTGAAATCCAACGTTGTATGGTGTAGAAGTATACATCTTTCTACGTGTAGTAGTAGAGTTTTCGATTGCACGTGATACACTGTTAACCTTTGGTAATTGTCTATCTTGGTCATATGCGATACTCGTAATCTCAAAAGACATACGAGGGAGTTTCATTGCAACTCTACGTTCTGCATCCTCTCCATTGTTCATTTCATTTAGACGTGCAATAAAGTTCCTTTTTGGTGCATACGCAAGAGGAACTTTTACAGTAGATATAACTTTACCTGAAGAGTTCTGTCTTAGAATCTTCAAGTTATTGAACAATGAACCAAAAACTGACACCGCAGTTCTTATTCTCTTGTGATAAAAATGTGTTCCAAACATTACGATATATCTCCAAACGGATTAGATTCTGAGAAGTCTAAGAAATCACTCTCAAAATTATCAAATACAACGTTCTGTGCATCCTTCTGTATTTCCTGTAGTTCCGCAACCAAGGTTGGTGTTGAAGCGGCACTTGAGGTCTGTCCTCTAACAATAGTACCAGTTGTGAACTCATGGTATTTACCATCACTTGCACCTACGTGTGCAAGGTCAATACTGTAACCACTACTGTCGATAATATTTGTAACTTCACCACTCATGGTGTAAGTACCAAGATTCTGTGTTACATCCTCTCCAACTTGGAAACCTCCACCACTGGAATCCAAACTTAGACGATATTGGAATGCGCCTTCTTTCTCAAGAATATCAACAGTCTCAACACCAGTGTCGAGGTCTTCATCACTGTAGTCGAATAATTCACATTGTAAACGGAATGTAGGTAAATTCTTTAATTGATAAAATGGTGTTTCAGTCTCTACTTTAAGTATCTCAAATAAAGACTCTGACATAGGAAGATAAATTAAATCACCTTCTCTTGGTCTAAAATTTTGTTTGTCTAAGTTGTTCCCAATAAGATTTTTCCATCTTTTTCTCGCAACAACAAAGTTTGCTTGGTCTCTTAGTTCGATACCAAATTTAGTAAATAAATCACCCTCTCCTTCAAATCCATCTTGGTTTTCAATATACATTTCTACTTTATACGCAGAACCAAAACGTGAGGGTACATCGTCAAGAAGAATTGCATCTTTATTGACTATCTCACGAGGAAGATAATAGACATCCTGTCCATACATTTGAATCGATTCTATAACAAGAGATTCGTATAGATTTTGTTGGTTTCTATCACCGTAATTGAAATACTTATTTGTTGCCATTAGGTTATCCTATAAAAAAGGATGGCGGGTCATCATATTCATTGTTTATTCTCTCTCTTATTTGTTCTATTTCAGTGTTTGCTTCATCAATCAATCTTTGACCGTTTATTGAAACTCCGCCAGGCAATGTAACTCCTTCAAACTTAGATAAGTTTTCACCCCATTGTCTTTTTAACAATGCAGTACCAAACTCCTTCAAGAATATACTATTGAAGAATTCATTTGCACTTCCATCTGTTCTTGTGTGAACGTAAAACTCTATCATAAGAAAGTCATCTACTTTTAGAGGACTATTTGTCGCTTTTAAATCACCATCAATAAAAAGTTTTTTATCTCTACGTAACCATCTAATCTGAGGATGACCTGTAAGTTTCATATCAGTCAATGAGAGATACTGTTGTAATTGTTCATAATATGCAAGTTCACCTAAACCACCAGCAAGGTCTCCCATATCATTCAACCGTATCTGATAGTTCAAGTCCATAAAGTTTTGTACAGATGAGGTATTGGTGAAAGGATACACACCTACGATTGATATAATACGGTCTGTAAGTTGTGATACATTCCAAAGAGGGTTTGCATCTTGTTCACCAGCAGGGTCATCATTCTTTATGTTGTCAAAATCTATCTGACCAGTTGTAAGCATGTTCTGAGTGATTTTTAATGGAAAGATAAGTCTATGTGAACCTTCACCAACAAACTCAAAATACATTTGCATAGCATCATCGATTCTATCATCGATTTGTTCATCACTAATGTTTATTTCAACTACAGGATGCCCTAACTTACGCAGACAGTAGTCGGTCAACTCCTGCCTTGTATTTAATACATTGTAACTACCAATTTTTAGTGCCATTCTTATTCTCCGTTAGGTATGGTCATCTTATAGTTTTTTATTGTAAGACCAAGTTCGTTTGTAGTTTCTTCCCTAACACCATTGTCAGCGTCATTACCTGATACTTGAAACGTTTCAACATGTGATAACAAACTACTATTGTTTGTATCAATTTTCATGTTAAACTTAGTATATCCATTATCTTTTAACCATTGTCTGAAAGACTTTCTTATTTCAGGAACATCAGTTTTTAAATATGCTCTACTACCCGCACTGTTCTTACCATACAGAACTTGGTCTATTACAAGTTCTTGTGGGTCATCAGGATTACTATGCGCCGAGTGATAATACAACTGTTTATTAGTATCTGTTTCTTTCATACACAGAAGATATGGTTTTCCTAATCCATCAGAATCCCATTGACCATCCGCACTTAAATATGTCCTAGTCATTAAAAGACCTTTTAAGAAATTTTTACGGTCTGCCTCCTCTGTCAAATTCATAAGGTTGTTAGGTTGTTCCCAAGGGAAAACATCTTTAATCTTTTCGTAGGATAAATTAATTGCATCGCTAAGATTATCACTATCAAGTTCTGATAGTTTCAATTCTGTGAATGTATATTTATTTGCCATATCTATATTTATCCTTATAAATCACTATCATCCACAGGTAAAACGTGTTTTGTCATACCCATTGTTCTAGATGACCCGCCACTATCTGTTGTGGTTTCCTCATATGACTGTACACTAGATGCATTTCTGTAATGTCTATTATAGTGTTGCGCCATTCTGTGTGAGTTCGCAACATTACATAATTTTATTTGTACATTCTTAATATTATATGCGTCTTGTCTTACAAATTGACGAAACGCTTTCCTTTGCGTATTTACTTCTGTTTCTAGATACGCTTTATTGCCAGATGCATCTCTACCCGCAAGAAAGAAATCTATAGACAACGTATTACCTTCTGTATCATCTCTTTCTATGTTACACAAAAGTATATGCACTATATGTGCGTCTTTCCATAGATACATCACCATATGGTTTTGTGATGTAACTCCTTTTCTCACAGCTTGCCACAGATAATTTTGTTTCTGTGCATCAGTGTAGTCTGTATGATTGATTGTTAAATCAGGGTCACCTGTAGACTGTCTAAGAAAATTACCTATAACGGCATCCCAATCCATTGATGTCTGAAGTGATGACCACGATTCGGTTAAACACCTAGTCCACGCAGTTTCATCCCAATCGTCTAAACTTGTTACTTCTGTGTAAGCGTAACTCATAATCTTATTTATCCATTAGTTAAGTAATGTGCCACCGTTATCATAAACGTTGATTCTATAGTGTGTACCTTGTTGTCCGTCTAGTGTATCTGCGTCTAAACCTGAACCTGTACCATCTACTGTTTTAATTGCGGTCAACAATTCACTTGCAGTCTGTTTTGTATAACTCATTACACCAGTAGATGAATTATATGATAAATCACCTCCTGCCGAGATAGCAGACCTTGCGTTTGCGGTAGTGAATTTAGTTATACTGAATGCACCAGTACCACTGTTATATGATAGGTCTCCACTTGCGGAGAACATTGCACGAATCTGTGCGCTTGTATGTTGTGCAGAATCGGTGAATGAGAATTGACCAGTACCACTATTATAACTTAGGTCACCTCCAGCACTAAACATTCCAAGAACGTTTGCAGAGTCAATCTGAATATCGTTTGCGTTTGCAGTAATACCCTTACCACCGACAACATTTAATGTTCTTGTAGATGCAATTGTACCACCACCTGTTAAACCAGTACCCGCAGTGATAGACACGTTTGCGTGATTAATGTGTTCGTTTGCAACGAATCCTGATAAGTTATCGTGGACGATATCTCCATCAGTTGTTGTTATCGCACCAGTACCACTGTTATAGGTAATACCTGTTCCACCTGAGAACATACCTCTAACATTTGCAGAGTCAATATTAAATTCACCTGAAGATACACTAAGACCTTTATTTGCGGTCAAGTGCGCTCTTACCTCAGATGCGCTAGGCCCTGTGTATGTGAATACACCATTTGAACTATTGTATGAGAGACTACCGTCTCCACCAGCATCAGTTACAGATACCGCACCCCTCGCTCTTGCAGTTGTGTGGTAAAGATTACTAGAACCTTCAGGAAGGTCATCTGTCTTGAGATGATTAATACCATCACTATCAATTACTGTTGTTAATGATATATTTCCTGTACCATCAAAGTTTACCCCTGATGCAGTTACGTCTCCTGCTAGTGCAATAGAACGTGCAGTCGCAAGTGCAGTTGCTGTTGAAGCATTACCTGTTAATGCACCCGTAACATCACCGAATAATCTTGCTGCCTGTATGTTCGCACTTGTAAGTGTTAAGTCGCCAGTTGACCCACCACTATCTGTTGTAGTTGCAAATACTACTCTGTCCTGACTCTCATCCCAACCCATGAACACGTTATCACCAGTGTTTCCTCTCTCAAGGATAAGACCAAGGTCATTAGTATTATTACCCGTTAAACCTGAACCAAGTTCAATTAGTGCGTCTTCTATTGTTGTATTTGTTGCACTATTTGTAACTGTTGCACCATTAACAGTCAGATTGCCTGATAGAACTAAGTCTTCGGCAGTTATATCTTTAACAACTAAGTTTGCATCGGCATAACCTGTAGCACCAGTATTTACTGTTGTAGACGGAACTGTCTGAGTATCCGTAAACAATCTAAATGTATTATCGGTTGATGCGTCATAGTAGATACCAGCATATTTGGTTGTTCCACCTTCTACATACTTACCATAGAAACCAAAGTCTGTACTATTTCCTGTATTAAAGTTAGTTAGACCTTGGAAGTTATTATCTGTTACAACACTACCTGTCTGTGTGGTTGTTCCACTTACGTTTAGGTTACCACTGACTGTTAAGTCATTGAATGTTACATCATCGGATGTCGCTAATGCTTGTGGAAGTGAGATTGCACCTGTACCTGAATTATAGGTTACTCCTGTACCGCCAGAGAACATACCTCTAACATTCGCCGAGTCTATATTAAACTCACCATTTGAAACTGAAAGACCTTTATTTGCAGTGAAGAATCCTCTGATTTCACTTGTGTCTGCTGTGATTGCACCATTAGAATAGTTTACACCACTCGAACCACTGAACATCGCTTTTACATTAGCAGAGTCAATGTTGAATTCACCTGAAGATACACTAAGACCTTTGTTCGCCGTTAAGTGTGCTCTGACTTCAGATGCACTCGGCCCTGTATAGGTAAATGTTCCGTTAGAACTATTATACGCAAGTGAACCATCACCTCCAGCATCACTTACAGAGAACATACCCTTGACATTCGCTGAGTCTATGTTAAACTCACCACTGGATACACTCAATCCTTTATTTGCAGTTAAGTGTGCCCTAACTTCTGATGCACTCGGCCCTGTATAGGTAAATACACCTGTGCTGTTGTTATAAGAAAAAGAACCATCACCACCACCGTCAGTTGCACTGAAGAATGCTCTAATCTCTCCTTGGTCGGCAGTAATTGCACCGTTAGAGTAATTTACACCACTTGACCCACTAAACATTCCTTTAACGTTTGCGGAGTCAATGTTGAATTCTCCATTACTTACGGATAAACCTTTGTTTGCGGTGAGATGCGCTCTTACTTCTGACGCACTTGGGCCCGTATATGTTATGACACCTGACGTACTATTATATGCAAGACTTCCATCGCCACCCGCATCGGTTACTGATATAGAACCTCTTGCACGTGCAGTAGTGTGATAAAGATTTGTATTTTCTGATAGATTCGCAGTAGTGAACGGGTCTAATGTCATTACATCTGTAAAGTTTCCACCCGTTGTTTGTATGGTAATAGTTCCGTTTGAACTATCGAAGTCCACACCAGTTACACCCGCAATAGTAATATTCTTTGCGGAGTCTACTTGACCTTGTGCGTTGATTTTTATTTGTGGTACTTGTGTAGAAGAACCATATGTTCCCGCACTTACACCAGTATTAGTAATACTTATTACATCGCCACTTGAATCAAAGGTGATACCTGTACCACCCGCAATAGCAGCTCCAAGGTCACTCTCGAAGTTTGCCTGTGTATATACGTTTTCTACATTAAACGAGAACTGACCTGTTCCACTATTATAAGATAAGTCACCACCCGCAGAGAACATTGCTCTAACATTTGCAGAGTCGATATTGAACTCACCACTAGATACACTTAATCCTTTGTTCGCTGTTAAATGCGCTCTAACTTCAGATGCAGATGGCCCAGTGTAAGTCAGTACACCAGTTGAATTGTTATATGCAAGTGAACCATCTCCGCCAGCGTCTGTAACACTGATAGATGAGATAGGACTTGTGTTTGCAACACCACCCATTCCTGAGTGATTAGAACAGTAATAATAAAGTTTGCCCGCATCTTGTTCTACTGCTAAATCAACGTATGCGCCTGCATCACCAGCATTACCTACTTTATTATATACTTTAAAGTTTGAAGATAGTTCTGAACCACCACCATGTGTTCCATCGGATGTGGTAGAGAATCTTAATGGGTGTGAACCATTAGTGTTATCTGATTGGTCAAATCTGTATACAACGTTAGGCGACAGAACCATATTTGCTTGTGAAGTTCCATCTATTAAGAACTTACCGCCACTGACAGTAACCGTAATTTTGTGATATACTGGAGCAGTTCTTTGTGCATCAATAGACGTGTTCAGTATATCTGAATCTACTCTTGTAGATGTGTAATATAAATTAGACCCTTCAGAAAGATTTGCAGTAGTTTTAGTTGCAAGTCTAATATCAAAATCACTATCTGAACGAGCAGTAGTGTAGTATAGATTAGACCCTTCTGATAAGTTACCTGTATTGTGATTTGCAATACTTGAAACTGTTCCTGTTACATTACCAGTAACATTACCAATTAATGTTCCCGCAACAAGAGTTTCAGAACCTAGTGTCCATCTATCGTTACCTTCATCCCATATGAAAGTTTTGTTTGTGTCATCTCCACGTTCAATCTCAATACCACCGTTCTCAGTCGCACTCCCTGTTGCATTAGAGTTTAGAACAATAATATTGTCTGCAAGAGTTACTGTTTCGGTATTGACAACTGTTGAAGTTCCTGATACAATAAGGTTGCCACCAACTTTTAGATTCCCACCAAAAGATGATGAGTCTGTAACGTTAAGTCTACTACTAACTGTAACATCTTGGAACGATACGTTATCACCTGTACCTACTGCTTGACCGATACTGATTGCACCAGTTCCACTATTGTAAGTAACTCCTGTTCCACCTGAGAACATTCCTTTGACGTTTGATGAATCAATATTAAATTCACCTGAAGATACTGAGAGTCCTTTGTTTGCTGTTAAATGCGCTCGGACTTCACTCGCACTCGGCCCAGTGTAAGTGATAACACCTGTACCTACATTATAACTTAGAGAACCATCTCCGCCTGCATCTGTAATTGATATTGCATTCTTGGCGTCTGAATCTGCACGTGCGGTAGTATAGTATAAGTTTGAACCTTCTGTTAAGTTTGCGGTGGTTGACGATGTTTCGTCTAGTAATTTATGCCATTGACCAGCGTGTGCAAAGTATCCTTTACCTGTTCCATGAACGTGTGCAAACATACCGTGATATGTTGATGCACTTGGTAAGTCTCCCTCACTAGAATATAAATTACCAAATAGAACCTTCTTACCACCCATGTCAAGGTCTTGACGGGTTACCGCAGAATCAACACGTGCGGTAGTAAAATACTTGTTTGTTCCTTCTGATAGTTCTCCTGTATTGTTAGAAGATAAATCTATCTTTGCCTTTGCATTATCAGAGTCTAGAACAACAAAACGTCCACCACTATCTTTTAGGGTAAGACTTCCCATGTGAAGACTATTACCTGAAAGGTATAATTCTCTCCACTTATTTGTTACGCTACCAAGGTCAAATGAGGAATCTGCTGATGGAATAAGTGATGAATCAATTGCAGAAAACTGTTGGGTATCGATAGTATATCTGTTATTTGCACTATCATAGGCGACACCCGCTCCACCTGTTCCGAGTATTGTTCCTACAACAAATTTCTGTTGCCCTTGGTCTCTTATAAGAAGAGAACCACCTTGCATTCCTGTAGTAGAAACACCACCAAGGTTGGTAATTGCGAATGCACCTGACGTGACCCGCTTAATTGGTATACCAACTTTTACCTTTTTAACTACTATTTTTTGCGCCATGCTATTTTATTCCTACTATGGTTTAGTTACAGAGGGTGAAACCTCTATATTCCCTTCAAGGATACGTTCTATAATAGTATTACTGGAGCTGTCTACAAAACTTAATTCAACGTCATAAACGTATCGACCTCTCGTCAAAAGAGTATCTGTTTGTGTGTTTGTTAGGGATATGGTTACGATACCATCGGCGGGCGGTGATGCTACGACAGAATTAAAAGATAGTGAATTAGGGTCACCATCGGAGTCATTATAACTACGTTTCATCATTGCAGATGCACTATAGTTTGCAAGATTTTTCTTGTTGCCGTTCTCGTCTTCGCAATGTATTTCTATTGCGACATCTGTGCCTTGGTTGATTATTAAATCTTCGTATCTAATTGACATTCGTAAAACCCATATGGTATAAAAGAATTCTCTGTTTCTTTTATTTATAAGGGTTTGACTTTAGACTAGTCAATAATTAGAACTTATTTCCGAAATAACATCTTCTTGCATACCAAGGGACATCTCTGTCCTATTCATCATAAATCCAAGTGTGAATCTCCAACACTTGGTTTCAGCTGCGTGATAACACAACTGAGACTCGTGTTCGTCATAACTTCCAAAGTATCCTGCCTTGCAGTTCCAACCCTTTTTATCCTGTAGGATTACTTCTTCACCTGTATCTGCATCAATATATTTGAAACAACCCTCTCCTGTCTCACTCCATGTAAAAATGAAGTTATATGCACTTGCATTTGCATTATTGTGCCATGATATAAACCCGTCAGGTGGGTACAATGCCGCTAAAGCATTGTTTCTAATAACAAGAAAATTACCAAGTTTGAAATTCAATTCAGAATGTTTTGCGATACATTTCGCAACAAAATTATTTGCTTTCGCTTCTTCAGCGTCACCTTTATCTAACATATTCACAAGAAATTCATTTGCTAGTTTAGGGTCGCCTATTTTATGTCCCTCTAGACTATATCCTCGAAGAACTTCGGGATATCCTTCATGTACCTGACCTTGGTCAACAATATCATTGAGATGTTGTTCAGAGGTAAAATCCTCCATCTTTAGGTCAGAACCTTTTAATTTTATATACTTCTTTATGTCCTCTCTGTTGTTATAAAACCATAACCATTCATCTAATATTTCAAGTAGTTCCCTATTCTTGATAGGGATATCAATCATTCTCATACAAGATACCTATCCTTATGTAGTGAACCTGAATAGTGCCTTAGAATCGGTGGTTTATTATCTATTGATTTCAGGTTCTCATATTGATATTGCGTGAAAAAGTTCCAACGAATATCATCGTAAAATATACCTATATTTAGGTCTTTATATTTATCCATCTTTTCGGTCATGTACCAAAGTGTGGTTTGGTCGAAGTCTTTTAGGTTATCCCAAGTCTCATCATCAAAACCACTAGGACGCCATTGTTTATCGAATTGTTCATAAAACAAGTCATACCACTCTTCCATAAATTCTTTAACAAGGGGGTTTGAAAGATTGTATAGACAGACTCCACCGCATAATCTATATTTCTCTATATTACCATTATATGGAAATTCACGTATCGCATAAAACTTCTCTCTTTCAGGAGTTAGTTCATGAAAAACCATGTCATGGTCTCTTATCTCATCCCAAACTTTTGCAATATCCTCATGTTCACAATCAATATCTGCATCAATGTACATCGTTAAATCGTAAGGAGAACGAGATAACGCCCACAGTTTTGCACGATAATGACTATCGCATAATAGAATATCATCTGCTACATCTTCTTGACCATCAAGAAAACGTTCTTCGGTACATAGACAAATGTTCGCATCCTCATAGAAATCTCTAATAGAGTTTGCGAGATTTATTGCGTATTTGTAAAAATTTAGATTCCTTGACGCAACAATTAAAAATCCTTTAGAGTTCACCTGATTCCTCCAACTCATGTTTCATAATCAACATAGAATATATATTCGCTTCAGGTATCGACTTAGAACGTCTTAGTTTTGCTCTAAGTTTACGTTGAGTTGTGTTTTTTATTTCAGGTATTTCAAACAGTCCAAGTTTATACTCGAACAATTGTTCCATCTTGTGTGCTTTTTGTTCCTCAAGTTTACGTTCATTCTCTTTCTGCATTTCAGAGAGTTTTCTTTCACGTCTCTCTTCTGTAGATTTCTGAATTTTTTCTTCACCGAGGTAGTTTAGACATTCGACAAAATCAGGGTTCTCTTTACCGTCATCACCATAACGTCTCATTTTCATAACTTGACGGATTGTTCGACCCTTCTCTTCATCCTCAAATTCACATATTGCATTCAAAACAAGTTTCTTTGGTGTTTCCCAAAAGGCATTGTCTAACCATGTTCTAGTGTTTTCACTCACATTCATTCTCCTTAATAATATTATTTATGCAGTTCTTAAATACAGTGTATATGTCTCCGCTGTTCCTGTTCCACTTGTCAACTCAGTACCAGTGTAATTACCCACAAATGTCCTTGTTGAAGTTCTTGTAAAGTCTTGTGTATAATTCGATACCCTAGTCCTTGCATACACGGATGCCCTGTTTCTAGTATATGTCGATATTCTATTCCTTGTATATGCAGAATCACGAGTCCTTGTATATGTGGATATCCTGTTACGTGTATATGCCTGACTGACCCTTGTCCTTGAATAAGTAGATATTCTATCCCTTGTGTAATTACGAGTATAGTTCCCTACATAATCACCCGCAAAAGTTCTTGCGTAGTTTCCTGTAAAATTACCTACAAATGTTCGTTGATAGTTTCCTGTGTAGTCTCCAGCAAAGTCTCTAGTATAGTTTCCAGTAAAGTCTCCTGTATACTCTCCAGCAAATCCTCTGGCATAATTACCTGTATACTCTCCAGCAAATGCTCGTGAGTAATCGCCAGTATAGTTCCCTTCAAATCCTCTGGCATAGTTACCTGTGTAATTACCAGCAAATCCTCTTGCGTAATCACCAGTAAAGTCTCCAGCAAAGTTCCTAGTATAATTACCAGTATAGTTTGATGAACGGTTTCTTGTGTATGCAGAACTTCTATTCTGAATAGATATTCTTGTACTGTTTCTAGTATATGCGGATGCTCTAGTTCTAGTTGATATACGAGTATAGTCACCAGTAAAGTTTCCTACCGATATTCTAGTGTAGTTTCCTGTAAAGTCGCCTGTATAGTTACCTACAAAAGTCCTTGCATAGTTTCTAGCAGATGTCCTTGTGGATATACGAGTATAATTCCCCGTAAAGTTACCAGTAAAGTTCCTTGCATAGTTTAATATCCTTGAAGATATTCTTGTAGATATCCTTGTGGATATACGAGTAGAAATCCTTGTAGAGTTTCTAGTATACGCAACAGTCCTTGCATAGTTCTGACTAGATGCCTTTCTTCTAACTTGGTGATAACGGATATCTACAACCTTATCTGATGTACTACTGTACTGAGGCCCTCTCTGATACGTATATCCACCAGTGGTATGTGTACTATTGTTGTAAGGAACACCTGTAGCAACGTTACTACCATTCCATCTTATAATTGCGTTTGACCCACCAAAAGCACTATCAACCCTCATCCAATAATAATTACTATTTCCGTAGTATGGGCCATAACTTCCTGCTCCCGTATAGTTTACAATACGAGTGTAGTTTCCTGTAAAGTCGCCTGTGAAGTTACCAGTGAAGTTACCAGTAAAGTTTCCTGTATAATTCGCTGTTCTAGCATAGTTTCTAGAAGATATCCTTGTCGATATACGAGTGTAGTTACCAGTAAAGTTTCCAGTAAAGTTCCTTGAATAGTTTGCAATACGGTTTAATATAGAAATCCTTGTAGAGTTTCTAGTATAAGTTGCGATACTATTTCGAGTAGAAATTCTAGCATAGTTACCAGTAAAGTTACCAGCAAAGTTACGGGCATAGTTTCCTGTAAAATCACCAGTATAGTTTCCTACGAAAGTCCTTGAGTAGTTTCCAGTAAACACTCTTGAAGATATTCTAGTGTATTCTCTAGATGATGTTCTCGTAGAAATCCTCGCATAAGTTGATATTCTATTCCTAGTAGAATCTCTAGTGTATGTGGATATTCTATTTCT